>Ga0208639_1000772_pt1 | contig 23411 bp, 15 predicted proteins | sample ETNtaG_33_FD_185772 | JGI IMG/M metagenome (GOLD analysis project Ga0208639, IMG submission 185772) | Marine microbial and viral communities from oxygen minimum zone, Eastern Pacific Ocean - ETNP201310SV76 (SPAdes) (version 2) | ecosystem: Environmental > Aquatic > Marine > Oceanic ...
TGACAATGTTGGAGTGAAAACAATCACTTTCCGTGAAGTTCACCCCGTCCGCGAAGTTGGTGAAGAACACGACCATGACCACGACCATGACCATGACCACGACCATGACCATGGCGAAGAAGAGTGAAACTCATTCACTAGACCCACCTCGGTGATTTGATGGGCGAGCCTAACCCTGATTCAAAACCCTCTGATGATAGCAAGAACGAGGTTGGACTTTCTAAAAAGTCATCAAATGAACAATTTGCACAGTATGAATTAGTTGCCTTTACTATAATTGGAATTGGGCTTGCTTTACCAGGAATTGGCTACCTTCTAGGATTATTTGCTGATGTTTGGTTCATTTGGGATGTTGTTGATGTAAATATTATTCAACCAATAATTGGTGAAGGTGGAGGAGATTCAAGTTACAATCCTGTAGATACTGCAGCTTACTCTATTCTTCTTGTTGCTTTCATTGTCTCTCTATCTGCTTGGCTAAGGGAATGGGGAGTTTCACATGAGGATCGTATGCTTTACTCACTCCTCCCATGGGTGCTTTGGGCGGTTTTAGTAGAGGTCAATGAGGATGCTGGTTTATTTGCTCCCGATGTTGATTCATGGTTTGTTTCACCAATCATTCACTTTCAGACTGCTGCATGGATAATCCTTTCTGGTATATTGGCTCATTTCATAAAAAGAACAAATGTGGGTATGGAAAATAAATGGATTATTCCGTTTATTCCCCCTGGCATTATTGTTGCAAGCCAACTCTTTTTATTCTACCAATACAGTTTTGTACAAAGCATAGGATTGTCCTTCTTAATCCCATTATTATGTTACTTCATTTTTGAATCAGAGAAAATTACTTTGAAAGAGAAAATGAAGGATTGGGACATACTAGAAAGATGTCTACTTTATTCTGGAATAAGTATCTGTATCTTGGTCACAATAGGACTTGTACAATTTGCAAATACACAACATGATGCAAATGAATTGACATTATGGCCAGCAATTGTTGTAATATTTTTCCCTATACTATTCGTCTTAATGCTGCACCACCGGGGAAAAGATGCTTATGATTCTCTAATTGATGATGGCTATGTTCCAGGTATCCTTGATGAGGGTATTACTCTCAATCAATGGGAAGAATTTGAAGGGGAAAAACATGAAGCACACGAAAAACTGGTGCGACGGGCTGCTTATTCTACTCCGATAGTTCTGCTTGCAGTATATGGTCAACTGGTCGATGGCTTTGCATCTTGGGTTGGAGTAGATATGTTTGGCTATTCAGAGAAACATGTTCTCTCATCATTAGTGATGGAATTAGCTGGCGGAACTGAAAGTGGCGCCGGTGGCGGTTGGGGATTTTTAGTGGTGAAGATGTTACTTGCTTTCGTGATAGTACTCTTCTTCGCAGAATGGCGTTTTGAAAGGCGCCAGTGCCATTTGAGATTACTTGTAGTGCTAGGATTACTTGTCGTTGGCTTGGCTCCGGGCTTAAGAGACCTAGGTCGGCTTATGTTGGGTGTTTGAAGCCGCACCGTTCAAGCACCTGATTGTATTCGACCCTATGGGTCGACATGGATAGACTACCTACTTCAGTGCGTTCAAGCGATGAGCAATTCATCACAAATGCGGAGCATAACAAGGCTCTAATTGCCGTTCTTAATGGTCGCTTAGAAGCAATTCAGCAAGGTGGCGGAGGAAAGTATGTTGAACGACATCGTAGCCGAGGAAAGATGTTACCTCGAGAAAGAATTTCTGCGATTTGTGATGCTGGTACAGCATTTCTTGAATTAAGCCCACTTGCTGCTAATGGCCTCTACGATGGCAATGCACACAGTGCAGGAGTAATTACCGGCATTGGTGTTGTTCACGGAAGAGAGTGCATGTTTGTAGCCAATGATGCTACCATCAAAGGTGGTTCATATTACCCAATGACTGTGAAGAAACACATCAGAGCGCAAAGCATCGCTGAAGAGAATGGCCTTCCTTGCATATATCTAGTTGATTCAGGGGGTGCTTTTTTGCCAATGCAGGATGATGTTTTTCCTGATAGGGAACACTTTGGTAGGATTTTTCATAATCAAGCAATAATGAGTGGGAAGGGCATTCCACAAATTTCTGCAGTCCTAGGATCATGTACAGCAGGTGGCGCATATGTGCCTGCAATGAGTGATGAATCTATTATTGTCAAGGGCAATGGCACAATTTTCCTTGGGGGGCCACCTTTAGTTAAGGCCGCAACTGGAGAAGAAGTCACTGCTGAGGAACTCGGAGGGGCTGAAGTTCACACAGTTAAATCAGGTGTAGCAGACCATTTTGCTGAAGATGAGCCTGAAGCTCTCAGAATTGTTCGTAACGTTGTGGAGAATCTCCCCCCCCCTTACAAAGTGGCCCTGGATGTTAGTGCCCCCGAACCACCGCATTATGATCCTGAAGAACTAATCGGGATTATTCCTGATGATACACGTATGCCATATGATGTCAAGGAAGTAATTGCACGAATTGTAGATGGTTCTCGCTTCCACGAATTCAAATCACGATATGGCACTACAATTGTATGTGGATTTGCCAAAATACATGGCTACCCGGTAGGCATTGTAGCAAATAATGGAATTCTATTCAGTGAATCTGCATTGAAGGCCGCCCATTTCATTGAGCTATGTGGGCAGAGGGGGACACCACTTGTGTTTCTGCAGAACATTACTGGATTCATGGTTGGGAGCGAATATGAAGCCGGTGGAATCGCAAAAGATGGTGCAAAGATGGTTACGGCCGTGGCATGCGCCCCTGTTCCAAAATTTACTGTAATAATTGGAGGTTCACATGGAGCTGGAAACTATGCTATGTGTGGCAGAGGGTACGACCCTCGTTTCCTTTTCATGTGGCCTAATTCAAGAATATCTGTAATGGGTGGACCACAAGCATCCAGTGTTTTGACAACAGTGAAGCAAGATCAACGCGCTAGAGAAGGTAAACCGCCAATGGAGGGTGAAGAGTTAGAAGAGTTCCAACGCCCAATTATAGAAAAATATGAGACGGAAGGTTCACCATACTATGCAACCGCTCGAGTATGGGATGATGGAATAATTGATCCACGTGACACCCGTGATGTGCTCGGTTTGAGTATTTCAGCCGCATTAAACGCACCATTACCCGATACTGAATATGGGATATTTAGGATGTGAAGGTGCAATTGCAATGTCTGATTTTTCAATTGAAAATTTATTGCCAGAAATAAGCCAATGCGGATTCATTATTGACGGACCTATTGCTAACATCACATTGCAACGCGAGAAGGTGTTCAATGCATTAAATCCTGAACTTATTGGAGAGTTATGCTCACTTCTCGATTGGTGTAAAGAACGTTCTGTTGGAGTTCGAGGCCAACTAGTTGATGGAAAAGATAATCCATTCCTACGAGTAATAGTTCTTAGAGGAGCAGGTAAGCATTTTTGTGCTGGAGCCGACATAGGTTGGATGCAAGCATCAGGAGCACAAACCGCTGAGGAAAACCGAGCCGATGCTGAACGTCTAGACCGTCTTTTCCACACTTTATGGTCTCATCCATGCTTCACAATTGGCGTAGTGCAAGGTGTAGCATTGGGTGGAGGAGCCGGACTTGTATCATCACTAGATCACGTGATTGGTGAAAGCAATACAAAGATTGCACTTTCAGAAGGCAAGTTGGGAATATTACCCGCAGTTATAGGCCCCTATGTGTACCAACGAATTGGCAGCGCACAAACCCGCAGACTTGCCATACTTGCCAGTAAAATCCCTGTTGATGAGGCACTCAGAATAGGTATGATCGACCAAGAGGTAGAGTCACCAGATCAATTTGAAGAAGCAATAAGGGCAACGGTGGATGAAGTATTGACCACAGGACCAATGGCCGTTAGTGAAGCGAAGAATTTAGTTCAAACAATCGACCGATGGGAGGCAAGTGATGAGGAACTTCGATCTTGGACTCTAGACAAAACTTCTGAAATGCGAGGTTCCGCAGAAGGGCAAGAGGGGCTTTCTTCGTTCATAGAAAGAAGGAAAGCTGCTTGGAAGAGTGGAGATTGAGAAGATGTCACAACCCGCTTGGATTACTGAAGCCCCATTCAAATTCAGCAAAGTGTTGATTGCAAACAGAGGAGAGATTGCTTGCCGCATCATCCGTGGATGTAAAGAAATGGGCCTTGCAACTGTTGCAATTTACAATGATGCCGACATTAGCGCAATGCATGTTGAATTAGCTGATGAATCTGTGCACCTAGAAGGAAGTGAACTATCTTCCACTTATCTTTCACAAAATGCCATCATCAATGCCTGTCGGACATCTGGAGCTGATGCACTTCATCCAGGCTATGGATTCCTTTCTGAAAGGTCTGAATTTGCAGAATTAGTTGGGGCAAGCGGCATTATTTGGATCGGCCCCCCTGCAAAAGCAATTGATTCCATGGGAGATAAAGTACGTTCCCGGCGCCTCATGATTGACGCTGAAGTCCCCCTAGTACCCGGGGCTGAATTAGCATCTGGGAAATCACTTCCCGAGACAATTGAGGAGTTGCATAGACATGCGACCGAAATTGGATATCCCCTATTGTTAAAGGCTTCAGCAGGAGGGGGTGGGAAGGGCATGAGGGAAGTAAAATCCCCCGGTGAATTAGAAACCTCCTACCTAGCAGCTCAACGTGAAGCATTGTCTTCATTTGGTGATGATACAGTATATATTGAACGGCGAATTGTCGCCCCCCGTCATATCGAAATTCAACTTCTCTGCGATACTCATGGAGGAGCAATTCATCTTCTTGAACGTGAATGTAGTATTCAACGCAGGCATCAGAAAGTGATAGAAGAAGCCCCCAGTGTTGCTTTAACCCCTGAAATGAGGGATGCAATGGGAGAAGCCGCAGTGAATGCTGCTCGAGCAGTTCACTATGTGGGGGCAGGCACAGTTGAATTTCTCCAATCGGGTAATGAATTCTTTTTCTTAGAGATGAATACTAGACTACAAGTTGAACACCCTGTTACTGAATTTATTACAGGAGTAGACCTAGTTCAAGAGCAATTGAGAATTGCTGCTGGTTTGCCATTGACAATATCTCAAGATGAAGTGAGTCCTCGTGGGTGGGCTATTGAAGCTAGAATTTACTCCGAAGATGCAGCCAATGGCTTTCTTCCAGCAACTGGGCCACTTAGTGTATGGCGGCCACCCGAGGGACCTGGCATCCGCCTAGACACAGGAGTTCGTGAAGGTGACGAAGCACGGATTGATTTTGATCCAATGCTGGCCAAATTAATTGTTCACGCACCTAGCCGAGAGGGAGCTATTGAGAGAATGAGAAGAGCTTTGGGTGATTTCATCATACTTGGAGTCACTACAAATATCGAGTTTCTACATGATGTAGTCGCTCACCCAAAATTTGCATCGGGGGATACTACTACTAATTTTATTGAAAGAGAATGGCCAAATGGTTGGTCTTCAAAAGGTGATGAAAAAGTTGCAGTTATTGCTGCAGCAGTAGGCGAAAAGGCTGGACTTCATTTAACCTCAGCAATTTCTAAGTCTGATTCACCAGACCCATACAATCCATTTTTGACTATCAGCCGTAATTTCCCATGAGGTGTAAATATGAAGGATTTTATCAATCATCAAGATGGAAGCAAATGGACTGTGGCTGCTGTTCCATCTAAAGATGGCTACGCCGCATTACGTGTAATGGTTGATGATGAAGCGATTGATGTAGGTGATTGGCACCTCTCAACAACAAAAGTTCGTGAGGAAATTACACTCGAAAGAGACGGGAATAGAGAGAATATTGTCCTAACCAAAGTTGGTGATGTTTGGTGGGTCCACCACAATGGACACACCTCACGTATCTCAGTTGTAGAGTTGGGTGCCCAAAGTACATTTGATCAGATGGGTGGACTAACTTCGCCAATGCCTGGAAAAATCCTAACTGTGATGGCATCAATTGGTGAGTCGGTCAATGAGGGACAAACGCTACTCATCTTAGAAGCCATGAAAATGGAAAATAGGATTTGCTCACCAGTAGATGGAGTTGTTACAGCAATCCATTTCGAAGCGGGTACTCAAGTCAATCAAGGAGCCGTTCTAATTGAAATTGAAGAAGCGTAATTTTCAATTGAAAAATTAAATTACCAATTGCAAGGTTGCAATACTTTCTGACCCTGCATATATGGTTGTAAAACTTCTGGAATCTCGACCTTTCCATCTCCCATCTGATTCTGTTCAATTACAGCAACCAATGCACGGCTTGTAGCAACAGCAGTAGAGTTGAGAGTATGAACTGATTCATTACCTTCGGGTGTTCGGTACCTCATCTTAAGGCGATTAGCCTGATAATCTGTACAGTTAGAGCAAGATACGACCTCTTTGTAGGTACCTACTCCTGGTAACCATGCCTCCAAATCATACTTTTTGGATGCAACTGTCCCCATATCACCAGTACAGATATTGACAACTTCATAATGAAGTTTGAGTGAATCCCATAAATCAACACAATTCGTCAACAACTCCTCATGCAAGGCCCAAGAATCTTCAGGCTTACTAATGATGATCTGTTCAATCTTAGTAAATTGGTGAACTCTCCAAATTCCTTTGTCAGATTGGCCGTGCGCGCCAACCTCCCTTCTGAAGCAGGGCGACACACCTACCATTTTCAGCGGCAACATGGATGGCTCCATCACTTCATCCATGAACATGGCTGTGAGTGGATGTTCGCTAGTAGCAATGGTGTAGAATCCTTCGGGCTGCACATTATACATTACATTCTCAAAGTCTTCTAAATCAGTAACCCCTTCATAGGCAGCACGGTTCATCATCACAGGTGGTTGAACAAAGGTATATCCTCTAGCCACCAAGAAATCAACAGTATACTGCTGCAATGCCAATTCCATTCTAGCTAGATCGCCTTTTAGGAAATAAAAGCGACTACCCGAAATCTTAGCTGCCCTAGGTAAATCAACCCAGTTATTTTGATCTATTAACAAATTGTGTGTCTTTGGCTCAAAGGCATATTCCTTCTTACTCCCGTGCTTGCTGTGCAAGGTGTTTCCATCTTCACTACCCCCCACAGGTACGCTTTCGTGTAGAATATTGGGGACTTTCATTCGAAGTATGTCTCTAGCGCTTTCCATATTATCTGCTTCGACTACGAGTGCGTCTATCTCTTCCCCAAGTGTGTTAACTTCTGTAAGAATGCGCTGCATCTCGTCATTATCTCCAGCCTTTTTTGCTTCAGCAATGCCTCGTGCTGCTTCATTTCGCTTACGCCGCAACTGATCTGCATCATAGCGTGCTTTTTTCCAATTTCCATCAAGATGAAGTATCTCATCTATTTGGTCGTGAGGTAAACCCCGCTTGTCATGATCTGCACGTATAATGTCAGAGTGCTCGCGGAACATATTGATGTCTAACATCTTACTTCAACCCCCTGATTTCATCCTAACTCTTGAACCCACTCATCATCAAAATATTGTAATCCCAAAGGAAATTGCGGCCATTCCTACCGCAATAAAACCTGAAAACAAGTATCCTAGAATACTTCCCCCATTTAGTAAAGGCAAACCTGCCTGTGGCTTACCCATAGCAACATAACTCATTAGAACAGCATAGCCTAGTAAACCACCAATTAATGTCCCAAGTGCAACAAACATCTGATCACTCAAACCAAGGATGGTCCCACCACTAGGAAGGAATGTTAGTGCAGAAATTACAAGCATGCCGGGGAATATCACATCACCAAGACCCATGAAAAGTGCGTCCCCTCCACCTTTCTTTGGGCGCGGGGGTGGTGGCATAGCGTCTGCTTTACCTCCATGAGTATCGCCTTTTTCTCGGGTTTCAGACTGATGAACTGGCCCTACATCCATTTCACTCATTGAACCCGCCCCTTCATCAAGGAACGAATAATCATTATCTTGAGGTGCGACCAACAAAATTGGTAATTTAAGTCCAATCATAGTATCTGCAAGATCTAGCATATGCTTAGATTTGTATACGGCATACCAATCATAAATAGCAGTAATTACCATGAATATGAGTATCAAAGTAGGCACGAAACTTACGCCAATAATAGTGATTACACCCGCACCAGTGAGGATTCCTGTGGTATTTACTACATACCATTCGGGCCTGATTGTTAGTACAGCCATAAGAGCGGTCGCAAATATCATTGCAACAATCTGGGACCAGTATATTGGAATCCAATATCCAGTAGAATCTTGTAATATGTACGCTGGATTATTTACTGGAGTGCCGACAACAGCACTCTGAGATGTGTTGGTGCTGTAAGAAGTTAGTATTCCATCCTCTATTCCAAGTTCATCCCACCTAGGAGCATCTACAGTGTATAGTACCATGTTTATTGGGCCTTCATCTACCGGCCCATCAATTGTGAGACTTTCTACCATCAGCCAACCAGAGAACATCCTTGTTTCCCCACCAGATGCAATCCATAGGTCAATACCCCCATCTCTTTGGTCATCACCTAGCATAATTCCTTGAATTGCTGAATCGAAGGCATCCCGCTCATTGAACTTAATATGCTCCTCAACAGCCATCTCTTCACCATCCCATGCATAGCCATGAACATCCCCTCTTTCAGTACCAAGCATCAGTAGTCTATCAGTTGAGTTTTCAGACCACCACACATTTTCATCCCAAGGCGAGTGCCCCCATGCTGAAGAAGAGAACGAATCGCCTTCTGACGGGACAATCTGCCAAAGTATTGTGGCATTCACCTCGTTTAATTCACGGTCATGTGGGCCATCAGGGATTTCAATGACTCCCGCCCACTCCGATGAAACAAGTAAGAATTGGTTATCATTGAGAAGTACTCCGCGCATGAATTCTCCAGTAATGTACTGTTCAGGTAAATTATACCACCATGAATGAGAAACTACATTTCCACCACTATGGAAGGGATCAATCTTATACAGATATTTGTCCTTTATTGCCCAATCACTTTCACTATTGGAAAAGCCAGCAGTACAACTTTCATTGTAACTTGAGATTACATTACCATCAGATTTGCTTAATTTAACCCAGCGAGTTTGATCGCAAAAGAGGTATGAATCTATATTGTCAACAATTCTTTTGGGGTGTGCTGAATATGATTGACCGCCCAAGTCAAGCGACCAATTCCATATTTCATTTGATGACTGACCACTTCCAATACCACTTGCATCACTCATTTTAATTAGATGTGTATGGTTTTCTACAAGAAAAGTTGTAGGTTCAATTTCAGTGAAAATAAATTCTCCATCTAGAGTTGCCTCGTCTCGGAATTCAACAGCCGGCTGAGGTGCGTCAAGAGCATAAGATGAAAGTGGAATCAAACAATAAGAAAGTGAAATCCAGAGGATTATCAAGACTGACCATTTGATGATAATTTGCAACCCTTTCTTTGCTAGCCAAATAATCACACCAGTGAAAACTAATATTAAAATAAATTCAAGCCCAATGAGTCCTACCTTAGTAGTTCCAGCCTCCCCAAAGGCTCTAGATTCGGGCCTGTCCCAGAAGGGTTGAATGTAAATAGCAAGTAGGATTGTGCCCACAAACATGCCAGCCATGCTGCCCATTGAGCGCCATTGTCCGACCATCGCATCTTTGAGTACAGCCATTCGACTTTCTCCGGTCATAGGTGGGGCGAGCCGTAAAACCCATTTGAAAGCGAGGGTCACAAGTAACCACGAGAGGGGCTATCGGTGAGTGAAATACGAGATTGGCTTGAAGGATTGCGCGGCCTTGGTATGCGGCCGGGTCTTGAAATTACCTCTGCCTTACTATCAAGATTAGATATGCCACAGATGAAATTCCCTTGTGTCCATGTTGCTGGAAGTAACGGCAAAGGTTCTCTTTGTGTCATTCTTGCGAATTCACTAACACTATCAGGGATTAGTTGTGGATTATTTACCTCCCCACATCTTTGCTTTGTCGAAGAACGGGTGCGAATTGATGGTGTGCCAATATCTTCTGAAAAGTTTGATCAATTATTGATTGAGATTCGAAAGGTCGCCGAACAAGAACCAAACATTATGCCAACTTATTATGAAGCAACATTCCTAGTAGCAATGTTAGCCTTTGCTGATGCAGGAGTTGATAGAGCAGTAATTGAAACTGGCCTTGGGGGTCGATTGGATGCTACTAGAATCTGTCAAGCCGATTGCTGTGTCATAACCGAGTTATCTCTAGAACATACCGAAGTGCTTGGAGATACATTGGGAGAAATTGCAGCAGAGAAAGCAGCAATTGCTAGACCTTCAGGAATCTTCATCGCCAAATGGACTTACGATGCAAGTGCAAGAAAAGCTATCGAAGATGCAGTAATTAGTCCATCGAAGGCTTTCTGGTGGCGTTTTGATCGAGATACAACTGTTCGCTTTGACAAAGCAACTGAGAGTCATCGACCTGTCCCAATGTTTGAGGGATATGATCGACTACATTCTTATCAAAAAGATGCGATGAACCTTGCAGAGGTTGTTCTGAGTTTCTTTTGGCCTGTCGAAGATAACATCCTAGATGCATACAGTATGGTGAAGAGTGCGGTAATGCATACTGTATGGCCTGGGCGCTTGCAGTGGTTAGAGTATGAAGACGTTCCCATTCTTCTTGACGCTGCGCACAATCCCTCAGGCATGGAAAAGGTATGTGACTACCTTAGAGATGAAATGGAACGAGATTCTATGCCGACTCCTGGAGTAGTAATAGTGGGTTGCACCCCTCAAAACGACCTCGTTGGTTTCCTAAACCCACTAGTTCAGTTGATTGTCGATGGTGAAGTGAAACACGTTGTTGTAACTGAGCCACAGAAGGGGCGAAAGGCAGCCATATCCGCTACAGAAATAGTTGCTGAATTAAATGCACAGGGAGTGCTCGCTAACATTGAAGAAATCCCTGAACCTGAAAAAGCGTTGGAAAGGGCACTAGAATTAGCTAAGGGTGAGCCAATAGAGCCTGTGTTAGCATTTGGTAGCCTCTATCTAGCAGGAAACCTACTTCAAGCAATGAGTCTAGATGACGTTGAATCGATGACTGTTCTACGCCCCTCTCCAGAAAAACAATACTGGACTTGACGACACCATGATAGGGTAGACCTGTCACGATGGAAGATGTAGGTGGCTTGAATGAAGGAGAAGCATTTGAGAATTCGTATCGAGCAATGCCTTGCTCTAGCAAAGGCAAGCAATTGCCCGAGAGCAAAATTTGGTTCTCTTCTTGTTGACCCTGATCGAAATGTAATTTTGATGGATGGTTACAATGGTGGCCCACGTGGTGGTGGGAAATTATGTGGTGGTGAAGTCTGTTTGCGAGATACCGAAAAAGTAGTTTCTGGAACTAGGGTTGAAGTTGGATGCCACCATGCTGAGATGAATGTTATTTGTAATGCAGCAGCCAACGGCGTCCCTACCAAAGATGCATGGATGATAGTAACAGGTGAGCCATGTATGATGTGTGCTAAATTGATTCATCACTCCGGAATATCAAGAGTAATCGTTGTTGACGGTGGCTTTGGTGGAGCAAATGGGGTGTCTTATCTTGAAAATCATGGAGTAATCGTTCAACGAACAGAGGGCCCCAAGGACCCTCGTGGTGACTTAAAATAAGGGATTAATATGGATAACCCAGATTATGACCCCGCTCAAGCAATCAAAGCAACGCGAAGTTTTAAAAGAATTTTACCATTATATTTGGGTTTAGGGATTTTAGTAATGGTACCGGTTACCCATTTCTTTATTGCTCCAGCAATCACAGATAATTTTCTTTTTACCATAATTATTGATATCGTGTTTACAATAAGTAATGTAGTTGGTGCCTTTTTCTTGATAACGACATTAGGCAGAAATGAACAAGCCCTAGTGGCTAAATATGGAAATCAACTATAGGAATGTAGTTAATTTTCAAGAATATTCTTCCATGAATATCTCTAGTTGTTTATACAAATCATCAATATCCCCATTATTCAGAATAACAACATCAGCCATTTTTGCAGTTGCAATTAGTGCTTGACCACTTTCATCATGAGCCACCAGTTCTTCTTCTTCTTGCGTAGAAAATTGCTCAAAATTTTCAGCATCCCCGGTTCGCCCTCGCTCAAGTAATCGTTGCCAACGAAGTTCTCTAGGCGCTCTAATTTCTAATAAAATGAAACCTTCACGTTTACGGAATGCCTCTACTTCAGCAGGAGTCCTGATACTATCAACAGCATGTTTACTACCTTCTTCAATAAGATCAAGTAACATCTCAGCTAGAATTCCTGGGCCACCCATTGCGCGTAATTTTCTTCCACCATCAATCAAATTATCACGTGTTAATTCTCGGTCATTAGAACGAAGCCAATGCCTTATTGAATCAGAGCAGGAACTAGATTCAAATCCTCTAGCAATTAACCAATTAATTACAGTAGTCTTACCAGAAGCATTGCGACCGGCTAGCCCCACTAACATCAAAGTAAGGGAGGGGGGGTTGGTTCAAAGAAATGCCGCAGTAAGAAATTGTTATTTCATCCCCAAAAGCGACGTGTTCTCGCATAATTGAGTTCTGCTTCGTGGATAATGCGCATCATCAATTCATGATCACCCTTTGGGACTTTTCTCAATATACGAGTGGCTGTTTCTTCCCCAACGCCTCTAGCCATCAAGCAAATGAGTGCCTCTATACCTCTCTGCCTCACAAGTTGTGCATTGCGTTCCATTCGCGATTGGACTGCTGCATCTTCTGATGAAACCCACTCTGCCAAACGTTCCTCTAATCCTTCACGAGCAGCAGCTAACATTGTGCCGCCACATTCACAGTGGCTATGCTTTGGACCAAACAATGCTACACGAGTACGTATGCGTGACCCACAAGCAAGACAAATAAGTACGGCTCTTTCATTCATCAACCGTTCTTCAAGTTGAGTTCTGACTTCAGCATCAGACCAATTTGGAAGAAGTAAATCGCGTTCACTTCTAGGTGAGATGCCAAGTTTTCCCGAAGCGGTTTGTTCAATCTTAACAGCCCCTGCTTGTATTGCTTCTAACAAGGCGATTGTGCCATCAACATCCATTCTATCATGAAACAATTTATCCAATGCTTCATCCAAAACAACTGTGCCACGATATCGATTAATAATACCCTGAAGATTGACTCTGCGAGGGTCAATCCCTCTGTGTAGAATTCCAAAATTCTTGCATACCTGAACCAATCTTGCCCTTAATTGGCGCCCATTAGGTATTGTCATCCACATAATATCACGCAAGGCTTCAGGTGGCGTTTCGGTCAACCATGTGATTATTCCATCAGCAGTTAAAGCTGGTACTTGAAAACTTATTCTGTAAGGGTCCACTATAACTCGTCCACTTTTCCCATCTATAGTAGATGACATTGCCTGAAGAAAGTGCGCTAAAGCTGAATTAACTTTGCTACCATGGCAGCAATTTAACACCAAGGCATCACGCCTCGCTTCAATTGTCAACAATCTAGCATCAGGGATTGAGCCTGTTGCTTCTAAGTGTTCAGCAACACTTTGAGTAAGTATACCTAACGAATTATCTGATAGAGGGTAATCAGGAATAGGTCGTTGTGCTGGTAATTGTTCTATCCAGGAATTTACCTTCGCCCCCCAATCATCTAGTGGTTGTCTTCCAATAGCCCAATCGTGTTCATCAGCAATTGCTCTTCTTAGATTTCCTACTTCTCTAGCAACTTCAGCAGGAACTGGTGGCAACTCACCAGCCCACACAGGGGCTGTACTTTGATTGGAAACGGGAGAAACTAGAAGTTCACTTTTCTCAGGATCTGCATCAACAATTTCCCAAGTTCGCCCTGCCATCACAAACTGTCTAGGCGTCCCATCCTCTTCTCCGCCAGAGGAATCAAGTGACAAAACAAAAGTTTCATCGACATTACCCAATGCCTTTCTAGTCACTGCATCCCTAACAGCATAACGTGTTTCATCAGCAATCATGCTGAGATGGTTTAGCATGTAGTTACGACTTCTAGAACCAGCACTAAACCACCCATTGTTTAGGTTCTCAGTAAGTGATGTGCGTAGAGCGTTGGACCACAATTCACTTTGTTTGTCAGTTAAGTTGGCGAGTTCTTCAGTAGATGGCCTCTTTTCTGGCAAGTCCGGACAATTTTGTCCTGCTTTCTCCCACAAAATTGGGGGCCAAGTTAATGGATCTGAATCAAGTGGATTTTCAACGAGTCTAACTAATCTCCTATCATCGAGGATTCTTAGCATCTCTAGAACTTCTGCATCCTCAATTTCAGAGAAAAGAGTTGCACGACGTAAAAGAGTTGATGCTGAATGTAAGGGGATTATCTTCTCAGCAATCGCAGTAAGAACTAGTTGATTTGCTACAACTGAAAGTGGTTTTCTTCGCCATTCGACACCTTCTAATTCGCTATCCATTGCTCGGCGCGCAATTACTGCGGCTTCTGCAATATCATCCGTTTCCCAACATAATAACATCCCTCTTGATGTGCCACCTAGAATGTGTTCCGAGCGCCCTACTCTCTGAAGCAATCTGTCAACAGCACGAGGTGATTGAATTTGATGAACTTGTTTTATGGAGCCTACATCAATACCTAATTCCAAACTTGAAGTACAAACAAGTGCGTGCAATTCTCCGCCTTGTAATGCCGCCTCCATTTCATGTCGTGTTTCAGCAGCTAGCGAACCGTGGTGAACTCCAACATCAAGATTGGAATCAAGTTTCGTTAATCTTTGGGCAACTGTTTCTGCAGCATTTCTTGAATTGACAAAGATAAGACATGGGGCACTCTCCCTTACCTTGCTAGCAAGTTTGCGAAGAGCAGCAAGGCCTCGCGGTGAAACATGAAGTTCTAGTGAAAGTGCCCTATCCTCCCCTGTTGGAAGTTCAGTAACCACCTCTAGATCAGTAGGCCTAGGTGCAGGCGCAATACAAGGAATAGCTGTAGGCGAAAGCAAGCGTGCCATTTCATCAGGATTGCCCACTGTAGCAGATATCCCGATTCTCTGAACTCGCCTACCACACAACTCATCAATTCGCTCAAGAGCGATATTTAATTGCGCACCACGTTCAGATGCTGCTAAGTCATGGACTTCATCAATCACTACTGCTCTTAGGTTTCGTAATCCTTCCCTAAGTCTACTTCCAAAGAGAAGTAACTGGCACGTTTCTGGAGTTGTGACCAGTAAGTGAGGAGGATTACGTGCTTGCTTGGTTCTTTGGGATTGTGGAGTATCCCCATGCCGCACATCAGCATTTAGGCCGACTGCTTTTGCTAGATCTGCAATTCTTCTGTCTATGTCCCTATTTAGAGCACGTAATGGAGTTATGTAGAGAATACACAATGGGTCCCAAGATTTTGTCAAGGCATTAGAAAGTAGTGGCATTACTACAGCTTCAGTTTTACCACTACCTGTGGGTGCGATTAATAGTAAGTCGTCACCTGCTAGTAATTGCTTTTGTGAAGCGGCCTGAATTGGCGTAGGAGTCCAGCCACGTTCTTGGGTCAAATTTTCAATTTGACTGGCTAGAGCACTGAAATCTGTTACCACTAAAGTTCCCCCCTTCAAGCGAGGTGGTGGGCTAGAGTGTGAAAAGGTCGCCGGCTATCAATAGTCGTCGTCATCTTCGTATTCATCATCATCTTCATCATATTCGTCATCAAATAGATGATCATCTTCGAATAATTCTGAACGGCCGGTAATTGCTCCTTTCATACTGACGAAAGCGACAATTGGTAGAACAATCATGGCAATAATAATTCCAATTACAGCCAATAGATTTTGACGAGCGCCCTCAACCCAGCCCATACCCCAAGCATATTCCACTGATACACCTACGCTTGCGCTATTGTCTGTCTCATCAACCTCGATAATTTCATTGTCGGCATCAACAATGACAATTACTCTGTCAACACCCTTTTCTGCAGTCCAAGTAACAGTAATTGGAATTGATTCATCAGCAATCCCATTGAGTTTCTGAGTTGCAAATGGTTCTTCAGAATCACCTGAATAGAATGCAACAATAAATTCTAGATTAGTATCTCCAGCAAGATTTGATACCCAAGCCGTAATTTCAACTTCAGCTCCATTAGCAATGATTTCCTTTTCTGCTGATATCTTTTCAATAGTTAACTGGGCTCCAAGAGCACCAAAGCGAACCCACTGTAACTCATAATCGCCATTGAGATCAACTGGCTCCCTAATAGGATCGCTCTTTGAGTTACCTTCAGGTGCAAGTGGATTGCCAGCAGAATCCCAACCTTCAATCCAAAATCCTACTTCATAATCTTGTAGTGGTGGGTTAGTCCCATCACCAATCAAATCAACAGTACCAGTCCATGTAATTGCTTGTTCATCTTGAAGCATACCTAGTAGTGATGAGCCAGAAGCGATTTGTCGGTGATTTTCATCTCTAATCAACCAGTGTACCCATTGTGGGCTCCCCGAAAGGTCAGCATCTTCCCAACCAAGGAACATTACTGGGACTTCCTTAAGTTGGCTTGAATTGGAAATATCAATAACATCAATTGGAGCTAGTCTTTCTAGGACTCTAGGTGGTGCGTGATCAACATGAACCTGAAGAGTTGTCGATACGGCATCACGTGTCATGTCCTCGCCGCGACCGGGAATATTTCTGACACCCGCAAGGAATGTACGGGTTTCACTAGATGCTAGAGTCGGTGCCGCTCCAAGCGGTACTTCAAGACTGAAACCGCCATCATCTGTGAGGCTTCCATCAGACCAATATTGTACGCCATCAAATACCTCCACAGTAATTCCTATATTCTTGGGGGCCGGTACATCACTTCCTTCGTAAACCACTCGGCCAGACCAGCGCAGACGGTCATTTGGTACAACTCTACTACCATCAGAAACTGGACCAATACGTGGCTCTTGTACATCTTCTACAATATATGTTTCAGCGTCAAGAACTAAATCATTTTCAACTCTAAACGTGTGTTCCGTGAAAATAATTCTAGTTGGCTCTGGGCTTCCAAGTTGAGAAAATTCCAATGCCACATCTGACAAATCAGCATCAGGCCAATCCCATGAAAATTCAAATGCAAAGTTAACTATGACCCACGGCAATCCCGTTTCATTTGTTATCACTTGTGCCCCACAACTTTCATCTAAATCACTACTACAAGCAGGCACGATGATGAGGAAATCATCTTCAGTCCAAAAAGTGTTGTTCACACCGCTATAGGATAGTCTTTGTTGGTCTCTGTCTGGGTCGGGTCCTTCAAAATCAAATATCAGCGAAATATCTGTGAAATCAATGAGGCCATTTGCATCAACAAGTCCCAATGTAAGATATTGCGTGGTTCCAGCGAAAGCCCTTTGCCCATCCTCATGGGCAGCCCAGTGTAATCCAGTGAAAACAGAATCCATATCTTTGCGAGTTAGATAGGTGACTAAGTCATAATCAAAACCAGGGCCATCAAAGCGTAGTAGTGAATTTCCTGCCATATCTGTGCCAGTCAAATAATAAGACACACGTGCCATGTTAGGATTATTGGAATCATCGATATATCCAAAGAAGAGCTTGTCAACATCGTCGGTCAAATTCGTCATTGTTTGGTTGATATATTCTGGGGCATCTGCAAGTCCGTTACGGTTAGTGTCATGATTCGCTTCCACCCAATAGTGAAGAGTCAGTTCTTCGGGCGCTCCAACTTCATCTTGAATTCTAACGCGCACCGCTTGATTATCCATTCCTGCTTCGTAAGCGTTGTCTACCGGAGTAGTATCAACCAATGTAGGACTAGTTGCATCGACGCGGATTGTTCTCTGCCACGAATTATTCACGGAAAGGACTTTCAATGGATCTCGAGGATTATCGATTTGGACTTCATAGAATACTCCATCTGGGCGATCAATTGTGTCAACTGCTACTGGAATGAAGAATTCTCCATATTGATTAGAGCGGTCTTTTGCTTGTAAGAAATCTCCTTCAGGAGTTCGCTTGATGACTGCGACATCAAAGGTGGAGTCTAGTGGGGCATCTTCCGTGCCATCATACCAAATCTCACCTTGGAAATGAATTACCTCACCGGCTTTAATCCATTCATTATTCTCAACATCATCATGGTGAACTGCGCCATCATTATCGCGCACCTTCATCCAGCCAAGTCCGTACGACTGATTAACACGAATTCCTGATGGACCTGTAGATAGGAAGAGAGGCGTTACTCCTTGGTCATCAGTACAGGATACTTTGAACCCAACATTTTCCTGTTCTGCAAAGTAAGATGTGACTTTGAAAGCCCAGTGAATTTCCATTATTCCATTACTGTTGTTTGACCATGTTAGTGCAGCGTCTGGAACAATCCAATCTTCTGGGTCTGTATCAACAAGAGTTCCATCACTATTCCAAGTCAAACTCGGAGCATCGCTTGAAGGAGATGCTATGAAATCAAGAGTCGCTGAAGAAATCGTATTGGCATTTTCACCAATTACATGTCTCGTAATTACTTCATAGGAATCCATTGTTTCGTGTAATACCATATCCTCTTCCCAACTGATGTTAAGGTTTACAGTCTGCATAGTGTAGGTGATTTGAAAATTATTAATATCAAGTTTTCCAGCATTAGATGAATCTACTCTAACGGGAATAAGAATTGTACCAGTACCTGTATCTGGAATCAAAGTATTCAGAGCATTGACTAAACTAGCCCCATCTGCCCTAGTGGTAGTGAGTAAAATTCCTTGGTGTGTCCATTCATCCGAACCATCAGCGCCAATATCTAATTCAACATCTTTGGGGGCATTGGAATAAAGTGCCACAGTAAAATCTTCAAGAGTTGGGCTATCTACATTTCCAGAACTGCCAGCATAAAAATAGATACAGAAGGTCAAGTAATTGTAAGTTGTCGACCCGAATTCAACAGATTGACCGGGGTTACTGTGTACTAAATTATTTTGAGTAGAAGTACAGGAGGTGGTCGAAGTCAACCATTTGACAACCAATGAAGAGCCACCAGGAGTAGTAGCATTCCACCAAACTGTTGCTCCAATTGGCCGGGTGCCTGTACTCCCCATATAAGTATACATTCGCATATATCCAGATGACACATAAGAGCCAGTATAACCGATTGAGACAGAATCAACAATGGCAGATGCGTTGGCGTTAGTACTATTGATGTATGCTCGCCATCCAAGTTGGTTACCACTATTTGAAAAAATAACATGAGTCCCCAATTGAGCGGGTTTCCAAGTTGAGCCACCATCATTGGTGACTTCGTACTCAATATCGGTGCCAGCGGGTTTCCAACTGATTGCAGAAGTGAGAATAATATCGTTGGTTGATCTAGTAGAAGAAATTGCTGAAGAGGTTACTATTGTCGAGTTGCTAGATGGTGTCCCCATTGAGTAAGCAACTGATCTACCATTAGTCAAAATCTTGTGGGAATTTCCACTGGGGCACAACGCATTGTAGTGACAAGTCCAAGCAATATTGCCTGAATCAATAGGCTCGATTCCTTTGTGTGCTCGATTGGGAAATAGAACATCTCCTTGATGTTCATACCAATTACCATCTTTTAGGAAGAGAGAGTGCCAATTCTTTGCCTTACAGTAATTACTGCTTGAGTAAGTGCAGTGAATATTGACAGTCACGCGGTCACCAACAACATCTAATCCACTTCCTTGGCCACTGTTGGTTGGAATAGACATCAATAATTTAGTAGAGAGAGCTGAAACGGGATTAGAACGGTTGACATTCCAAAGATAGTAGTTATTGTTAGGATATGCATACAGGGCTGCAAGGACATACATTTCATTATCAATAGGGTCAAATGCGATCCCTCCCATGTAGTAGGTTCCAGTATTTACTGTCCAATATTGATTGCATGACCAAGTTGCTGCTCCAGTAGAACTAATTGAAACAGTCCACTTTGAGACATACCTGTAACTCCAACTACTAACCCAAACAGTCCCATCACCATCACTAGTTATGTCAGACATATAGTATAGCACAGAAGTGGTACAAGTGTTGTATACGAGGGATACGCTACCAATTTGTGCCCCTGTAGTAGAGTTATATCGATATATGGAAGGGGCTATGTATGTGCTTGAACTACTCCACTGTGCAACATAAGTGGAATTACTACCACCCTGATATACAACGGGTCCAGCGTAGTTCCAACTGCCACCACTATAACTAGAATAACTGTTTGTGGTTGCTCCAACCAAATCTGATGTACCAGGACTAATTGCTCCACCTGTTGTATTATGGGTAGCCCCACCAGCATTCGAAACATCACTTGAACTAGTCAATGTCCAAGTGGCTTCATTCTGGAGTTCTTTCAAGTGGGCTTCATCATTATCAACGCCTATGCTGTATCTGTAATCACTCGAAAAGTAAGGTACGTTCATCTGGCCATCAATTGAACCCACTCCCCCAAAGTCAGAATTGCTAGTTGCGTTTGCCCAAGTTGTCATTGACGGGGTTCCTGTTAAATTGAACGATGCCGAGGAAACCTCTGCCCCATATGGCATGTTTATTCCTGCAGTATCACCATGTGCTGTACCTGTGAAAGTGTGAGAAAAAGAGGTGCTACCATCAGCAAATTGAGTTTCGATTGTGGCTGCGTTAGCAAAGGGTAGCAATGATGACACACACATCAAAGCAACTAACATCAAAGCTGCTTTCTTAATTCCAAAAGTGCTTCGGAGCATGGGCGGTCCCCTAGGGACCGTCCGGAGTTCCATTTCAATCCTTTGGGTATTAGATAGATACACTCGCTACCAAAACTGTATCAGTCAAGAGGCTCTCGAAGCAACGGGATTGCGATGTCGGGAGCCAGACAGTGGAAGAAATTTAAGCGTGCGGTGGCGAAGCCTTTAGTCGAGGCGTGGGAGAAACAGAGAGCAAATCATTTGGTCATTCTCGGGATGCTTTCGGTATTAGCTGCAGCACTAGTTGTATGGGCCATCGCGTTCTTCATGATATTCTCTTCAAACGCACAACAGGAAGCAAACGAATGGGCAAATTACACTGCTGCAACATGGGTTGGAGTAATGGCATCATTTGTCATTCTCATATTTGTCATTCCTGAATTTTTCCATTATTTAGGTGTTCGAAATTCACTAATTGAAATGCTAGATACTGACTCTCGTGCTGACCTAAATAGCAACAAACGAGAATTAGTTGAAGGTGTCAAATTGCTTGCAGGCGCTTGGCCTGCTCGTTATGAGGCAAAAAAGGTAGAATTGGGACTTAGAAAGGAAATGCCAGAAGGGATGGAATTACCTCAAGCAGACCAAGGTTGGATAAGTAATTGGCTTGGAACCAAGAACTCAAGATTTGTAGAGCGTTTCCCAAATTCAACTCTTCTGCAAGATCCAGGAATCAACAAGATATTGATGGGTGTATCCTTAACTGGCCTAGTTTTCTTCCTATACAATGCAAGATTTGGATTAGCAAGAGAAGTTATTGGCGCCCCTCGCAACATGACTGTAGACTTGACAGCGATAATCAAGGGTTCACAGTATCATGCTACTTGGGCACCACACATAGATTTGGTTGGAGGGCTCATCATCCTCACACTAGCCGTCACTCTATTCATGACTAGCCCTACCCCTTCAGAGAAATCTGAAGATGACAGTGGTTCTGCTGCGGAAGAAGAGTGAGTGAGGCGAAAGACATGGCCAACCCTATGGGATGGGTGCGTGAAGCACTTCTTGCCATTGGATTAATTTCTCTCCTTGTAGTTGGTCTTTGGGCGACAACAGGATCACTACCACCCATGGTTGTAGTTGAATCACGTTCTATGATGCACGATTCTGATGGCGAGGTTGGGGCAATCGACCCTGGCGATTTGGTACTAGTAATGTCAACAAGCCGTAGGACAAATATTGTCAGCATGGCGGAGGCTACTGAAGAGGGTGGACAATGGGAAGGTTGGGAGTCCCATGGAACGCCGGGAGATGTAATAATCTACAAAAAAAATGGAGGCGTTGATACCCCGGTAATACACAGAGTCATCCTTGAAGCAGTTGCAAATGAAACTGTATCACCAACTAATAGAGAATCTGGCATTTGTTTTGAAGGTAGTTGGGACCCAATCAGTATTGATGCAGATGGCGAGGCTGGGACTTGTGTTCTTACTTGGGACGCCCCGGGAACAAATGTACGTAATCAACCACATATCAACTGGACATTCGAAGAAAGAACATGCCCCGGAAACCCTCATGGGCTGATGATTCAAAACTGGGACCCTGGGTATGCTGGATACTTAACATTGGGAGATAATAACGGGTGTGATGTCGATCAAGGTTCTAGTGCTTACCCACTCGCAGGGGGACTAACTGATGAAAATAGTGACCGGGTTGGCGCTGTCCGTTCAGACTGGGTGATAGGTGTTGCTGGGGCTGAAATTCCTTGGTTAGGTACAGTCAAATTAGCAGCCTCATCAAATTCTGCTGAAGTAACAGGACATACATGGCGAATGCTTTGTTTGAGTGCCATCGTCCTTCTTGCAGCCACTTTCACGGTTGAACAAGTTACTGAGAAAATGTTAACTGGGGCACCAGAGATTACTCAAGCAATGAAGGAAGAAGAGGAACATTCAGAAGAAGAGTGATGCCAAAACATTACAATTCAAACTATATCAACAATGGTAACAAAATTATTATCATAAACATCCCGAATAAAATAAGACTAGAAAAGCTTGAAATTTTGTTGACAGTTTTTTCTACTTGTAATGGATGTGAATTAGAAGAGAACTTAGCGAAGAAGGAAAAATAATCGTGTAAGCGATCTTTGAGCAGATGGCCCCCATCGAATGGAATTAGCGGAATGAGATTAGCGAAACCAAGCAGAATATTCATCCAAATTATCCAAAATAGAAGGTGAAGCAGAACATTAGTTCCTACTGGGCCAATGAAAGAATCAGTGGTTAGAAGGTCAGCCTCATTTGGATGCATGATTTCACCCTTGAAATTAATTGGGCTGTAAATGATGGCTCCAGGCTGAATTGCAAAACCAATTGCGACACTCACTGGGTTACTAGGCGCATCGTGTGCTAGAGGCCCAGCTAGCCTTTCAGCACCCTTACCATTTGAGGCAAGCCCACTTACTCCAAGAAAAGCATCACCCTCGCTAATTCCATACGCTTCTAGAATTTCAGAATCGGTTCCTTGATCAATAGCATATTGATAATGGTCAGCAAGAGTCAATGAAATATTTCTCTCCTCTCTATCCCCTTCACTATCAGGAAGAGATAGGACTGTGAGTGTGATGTTATCACCTGCTCTATGTGAATCAAGTAAGGTTGAAAAATCAGAGTAATCAGTCACACCTGAGCCATTTACATGAGTGATTACTTCCCATGGCTCCAATCCCGCATCTGCTGCCGGTTGTCCTTCAATGATTCCTTCAGCATGTACTCCTGCAATTGCCGGAGTCATTGTATTGGCAAC
>Ga0208639_1000776_pt1 | contig 23342 bp, 15 predicted proteins | sample ETNtaG_33_FD_185772 | JGI IMG/M metagenome (GOLD analysis project Ga0208639, IMG submission 185772) | Marine microbial and viral communities from oxygen minimum zone, Eastern Pacific Ocean - ETNP201310SV76 (SPAdes) (version 2) | ecosystem: Environmental > Aquatic > Marine > Oceanic ...
TTTGATGTTTCAGTTGAAGAAAAGAGTTGTGATATTACAGCTATCATGCAAAAAAGGATTGTTAACGGTAATGAAGATATGTCTATAATAATTCAACCAGAATATGGTGTCAATGGGGTTATTCAAGGCCAATATTTGTTTGCAGACAGTGAAAATCAAAACATAGAATTTAGGCCTAAATTGGTCATAGAGTATAGGACTACAAATCCATGGATGCCTCAGCCACCGCTTCTAACAAGCCCAGGTTTTGGTGACACATTGTGGAATAATTCTTCACCAATTCCTCAAAATGTAGATTCAATATTGTACAGTTTCACTCAAGGTAATACCAATGCAACCGATTGGGAATTCTGTATGAGTTATGATCAAAGAATTTATGATTGCATCGATAGTGTAAACGATCTTCAAGAATATCCTGATTGGCAATGGAATTTAGCAACAAATACTCTTTCCATGAATAATGCTACAAAAGTTGATGATTTGGCTTTAGACGAATGGGTATATTGGAAGATGTTAGCCATACAAGACCATCGTATCGGTGAATATTCCGCTGTTAGTGAATATCGAATACCTTCTGACCTTGGTACAGATGATGGAACTGGAAATTATTCGTATGAAATGTCTAGAGCCTCAATCTTTGAGTTTACTGGAGTTTTACCTCAGGTATTAGACGCTAGTATTGATTCCAATAGCCAGATAAATACAGGTGCCAATAATGTATTGACTTTGGGATATGATGCTAGCACAGGTGGCAATAGTGATATTCTTCTAGACTTTGACTTATCTCAAATTCCATGGCCAAATGCGATTACTCCTACCTCGATGATTCTCGAAATGAATTTACAATCTACAAATCCTTCTTCCTCACCTCTTACGGTATCCGCGTATGCGTGTTCAAGTTTTTCAGAAATCACGGTTACATCTGCTAACGCGCCAGTATGTTCCAGTAACGAGATTACAAGGACAACACTAACATCCAGTAGCAATGGCGTAGTTGAATGGGATTTGACCGCTTTAGGTCAATCAAACTTTGCCAATGGCAATTTATCCTTCACAGTTATTCTTGATGCAGAAAATGCTTCATCAAGTTATGACTTCATCACATCAGAGGGTGCAACTAATCTCCAGCCTAATCTTGTTTTAGAATATGTAGATAATGTCGGTGGAATTATGCCACCTTCCCAACCTGTATTGAATACACCTATTGATGGCAGTGTACTCTATGATGTTTCATCAGAGATCATATCTAGTGAAGATTCAGTGACTCTTTCATGGTCACCTTCTTCTGGAGCCTCGTCGTACATATTATTCTTGAGTGATTCAACAGGAATTACTACATTTGATTCTAGATTTGATTCTGAAATTACAGGTAATACATTTACTTCTTCTTCATCTTTGAATGTTGGAGAGGTCTACACTTGGTGGGTACAAGGAATAAATCAAACAATCCCAGGACCTTCGTCTTCTCGATGGAATTTTGCAATTGGCGACCCAGTTCACTACTTTAACAACGATGGGACGTATGTTTATGAATTCCAAGACTCTTTAGAAGTTCAAGAATTCGGACATGTTGAAATTAGAGATGCAGGAATAAATGATGCTCTTGCAGATTCTAATTATGGTTCTCTTGACACAATGGTTATAGGTACTGGTTGTGAAGGTGTATTAGGTTCACAATGTTATGGAGTATTTTCTCTTGATGCTAGTCAAGTGCCTCTTGATACCTCACTATCAGTTCATTCCGTTGATTTAACACTATATGTTGAATCATGGGACTTATCGGGGGGAGCGTATGAAATCGAATTTTCAGTTCACGAATTTTTGGATTCTTCTTGGAATGAATACTCATTGACATGGAATACTACAGGAGTTAATCCTGGTTTGACGCCTGGCATAGATTATAATGCGACTCCTCTTGACATTCAAACATTTACTAGTACAGACTTTGAATTAACCTTCGAAATAGGAATTCCAGGTATGCTTGTAGATGATGAAAGGCATTGGATAATTATCGCAAACCCGATTAGTACTGGAGCAGTATTAGATGGCTTGGTTTCGGTTTACTCTAGTGATGCAATAAATGAACAAAATAAGAAACCACTACTAGAACTTCACACCACTAATGTTTCTGCTTTAAATGTCACAGCCGCTACATCAACCTTCGATGCAGATACGCCAGTTCTCTTTGAGGCTGTTTCTTTTGACCAATTTGGTGCATTGAATCATCCTCACATTCCAGTTGGAGCATCTCTGGAATGGAGTACTACATCAGGCTCTATTTCTTCAATTAATTCAACAATGGCAACAATGACGCCATCTACTAGCGGTTTGCAAACCGTTACAGCATGTTACGGAGTTATTTGTTCCAGTTTTGATTTAATCATCACACCTGGAATTCCGGTTCAATTGATAGCCTCATTAAACAACACTAACCTTCTTACAGCGCAAACAATTACTGCTGATGAAACTGCAGAAATATTTTCCTATGTTTGGGACCAATTTGGAAATGTAGTTACCAGTCAAACCATTAATTATTATTCTACTAATGGTACCATGGTAGGGACCGTATTTTATCCTTATAGTGTTGGCACACATAATTTGAAGGCAGAGTGGAACGGTATTTCCAACACTCTGAGCGTGGATTTAACAGTAACAGTAACCCCAGGTGCGCCAAATGAAATTGTACTATCAGGTTGTGAATCAATTATAGCATCAGGGCACACATGCTCAGTCTACGCGACTACATTTGACCAATTTGGCAATTTAGTTTGGTTTGATGATGTTGGCACTTACTCGTTTTCTACGACAAATGGTAATATTGCTAAGACACAGACTCCCACACCACACAGTCAACCGCCAGCAGCAAACATTCACGTGGGAGATTATACCGGAATTTTAATTGGAAATTCCACAATCACTATTTCCACGTCCACTGGCCTAACACATAGCATCGATGTAGAAGTCACTCACGGTCAAATGGCATCTCTAGAATTGATTGCTTCCTCTCAGACTATAACTGCTGATGACACTCTAGAAATCACTGCAACAAGAATCGATATCAATGGTAATCGGTTACCAATTTCTATTCCATTGAGTAATTGGACACAATTAGAAGATGGGACATTGGAAGAAGGAATTCCGCATATTTGGACTCCAACATTCCAAGGAACCAAGACTTTGACAGTTACTTATGAGTCGTTTACCGAAGATGTCAGCGTGTTTGTATCTAGAGGATTATTGGATAATCTAGAATTGCTAGTCGCCGATCAGGTTTCTAATGGCTTCTTGTTTAATATTACAGCAGACCAAACAATAGATGTGAATATCAAGGCATATGATTCGAAAGGAAATTTATGGTACCCACCTGTAAACTGGTCTATATCTCATTCATTATGGGCAAATCAAAGTGAATTGACCAAGACTTCTAACAGCACAGACACATTATTTTCTCCGGTACATGAATCTAGCGAATTCTACATCATTACTGCGGCTTACTATGAACAAGGTTTGATACATGAAGAGCAAATATTCGTATCTGTTTCTAAGGGCGATTTAGATAATTTTATCATCTCGGCACTTGATGAAAATGGACTTGCTCCAAACGGAGGAGATGGTTTCACAATTACAGCAGATGAGTCAATTTCGTTCTCATCCGAATTAAGTGATTTTGATGGAAATGCATTTGACCCAAGCATATTATCGTGGGTACTTGTTGACCAATCAAGCGGCGAAGAAAGCGATATTACTGCATCATTGGTTGCTGCGGGAATGGTTTGGGAGGCAAGCATTGTGGGCGATTGGCAAATTTATGCCTACTCTATCAATAATCGTGGTCAAAACCTAACTTCCAGTTTCGACATTTCTGTGGAGCATGGAGTTGCCTTGTACATCGAAGTGTTTGCTTCAGCAACAAGCCAAGATGCTGGAGGGGAAATTAATTTAGCAGTATTTGGATATGATTCTGATGCAAATAAATTCCCACAGACGGTTTCTTGGAAAGAAAACGATGACCTACCTTACAATATTAATTCTACAGATGGCGAAGCTGAGTATGTATTCAACGGACGAATTAGTGGAAATTACTCTCTATCTGCAACACATGCAGCCAGCACCGATAGTGTAGATGTTACGGTATATTCCTTATCTATTCCTAAATATATCACAGTTAATGCCTCTAAGACTACTCTAGAGCAACTAGATAGCCTCTCTATATCTGTAGTTGCATTTGATGAATATTGGAATCTAATTGATGTGCCTGCAAGTTCACGTGTAGAAGCAACAGGAAGAGGAGATGTAATCAATAATGGCCAAGGAAACTGGAAGATTGAAACGCTAGATGAAGGCAAGCAAACCGCTACAATCACCGTTGGTTCAGTTACGCAGCAAGTCAATTACACAGTTGAAGGAAATATTGCAGGATTCTTTGCTGCAGGTGGCTCGCTATACTATGTTGGAGCAGGTCTTGCTATATTGATCGCTTTGGCAGTAGTGGCTGTAGGATTTAGATTCCTACGTGGAAGTGGAGATTATTATGATGATGAAGATGAAGATGATTATGACTTTGGCTATAATGTAGATTCAGTTGTAAGTTCCGTAGCCTCCACTCCACAGGCAGTTGCTAGACCTCCATCGTCACCTCCAACCAAACCTGAGCCCATTTCTAAACCAGAACCTGAGGTTGAACAAGATTCAGGAGAATCAGAAGATTGGATGATTGATTACCGTGTAGAGGATGATGGAACCGAATGGGGTCAAGCAGATGACGAAGTATGGTATTACCGTGAGTCCGGACAATCCGAATGGGTCGAATGGTCTGATTAAGAGGTTGTTTGATAACCTTTGATAGATGAGCAAAGTATGAGGGAAGATTATGAAGCGATTAACAGCCTTATCGATTCTAATCGTTCTTATCTTGAGTTTAATCAACCCCTTGGGTGGACAAATTGCAGAATTAGATGAAAGAAACACCGTTTCTTTTCCAAGCACGTCCGCAGTACGAATCGATATTACATCACCAGCAAATATCATGACTGCTGATGAAGTAATCACCTTTTCTGCAACTTTATACGATTCAGTAAATAGCATAGTTGCTGGTGAAGTATCGTGGGCTGCCTCTAACGGTACTATCACTGATGATGGTACTTTTTATCCATGGGAAGCAGGAGTCATTTCCATTCAAGCAAGTTCAGGTACTCTATCGGCAGTTTACAATATGACTGTTGAAGCAGGTATTGGACAGTCCTTGGAGATTTCAATTAACACAGCTAGTGTTCTTGAACCAAATATACTTACGGCTAATCTTGTAGATGCGAGAGGTAATTCAAAACCCACACTCGATGCAATTTGGACAGTTGATGGAGAATTTGCTGGACAGGGCACCCCAAATTGGATACCACAAGACATAGGTAACTTCGAGTTGGGCGCTCGCTTGTACCAAATGGAAACATCCAAAGAAATCACTGTAATATCAGGTAGTCCGCATGAATTTTTATTTCCTTCAAACATGCAAATTCAGAGTGGCGGAATCTTGAAATTAGAGCCATTTCTTGTTGATATCAATGGCTTTGAAATGGCCAACACTGCAGCAGGTTCAAAATTATGGAGTGCAGAGAATGGTTCAGTAAACAGTACGGGGTGGTTCTTTGCTTCTCATCCAGGCTATTGGAACCTAACTGTTACAGCCGGAGGTATTTCAGGAACAGGTGTGATTAGAGTAGTTCCTTCTGATGCAACAACTTCACAACTTTTGATTATTCCATCACCAAACTTTTTCATTGCGGGTGAAAAGTATGAACTAACTTCTTACAGGACAGACAATCTTGGTTACTCTGGAACAATTACTCCTCCCCTCACGGACTTTTCGGTAACTTCTGGCTCTCTAAGCCAGGAAGATGGACGAGTATATTGGATTCCTATGACTGAAGGCCTTCAACATATTTCAGTTGTTGATTTTGATATAGCCTCTACAACTTCAGTAGTTGTAACTCATGGTACAGCAATTGATACTAAAATCAAGTTATCACCTTCAGTTGTCGCAGCAGGACAGCAATCTACTCTCTCAGTCTATGCTTATGATTTGGCTGGAAATGAATGGCCAGTTAATGCCTCATTCACTACAGCGGTGGGCAATGACTCTGCTGTTACTCAATACAACACATGGGCATCTTTAATACCAGATTCTACTGGTTTTTGGAGATTTGAAACTTCTTGGTATGACACAACCACAGACATTCGCTTTGATAGTTCAATCCAATTTGAAGTAGGTTATGGGGAATTAGCCTTAATTACGCTTATTGGTCAAGGGGCAAAGATTGCTGCAGATGTGGCTTTTGACCTAAATCCACAATATTATGATGCCTATGGGAATCAATTGTTTGATATTGGCCTTAATTGGACAATCGATGGTGAAGATTCGACATTGGAAATGATTTTATCACAAAATAAGTGGATTCCTACCACGGTTGGAAGTCATGAAATACAGGCGAATGCGGCTGGAATTTTCTCGATTGTCACATTGAGTGTTTCAGCAGGAAATGCTAGAACTCTAATTACCGAATACGATGAAGGATTTATTGTTAAAGCCGGTGTGCCATCAGAGATATTCATTCAAATTGCTGATACACGTCAAAATCTTGCTCCCGCTGAAGAGGTTTTCACCACCATGTCTAATGAAACCGGAATTTTCGAGCCATCGACTTCTGGTAGAGGTTACTGGACATTCACTGGTAAAACATCGGGACAATATGATTTAATTCTGATACAAGATAATGCCGAAAAAACTCTCTCTCTAACTATTGAGCCAGGTGATGCTATACAGATTTTCGGCATGATTGATGGTACTGATTTCCAACAAGGAGATTATGCCCTTCTTCGAATATATGGCGTTGATAGCGAAGGTAACACAGTTTTGGTCGAACCTGAAAACACCACCATAAGTTGCACGTCAGGTTCGTCAGAATTTATTACTGGTGATACTTGGGAGATTGAAATCAGTAAATCAGGATTAGACCGTTCATGTACCATTACATGGAATGGCTTGATTACTCAATATTTCTTCGATGTAGAATCTGTATTATTTGGCGGTGCAGTTGGCTCGACAAACACGGCAATGAGCCTTGCAGGCTTCCTGTTGGGATTAGTCTTAATCACATTGATTGTACTGGTGAGAAGAGCAAAGAGTATTGATGATGAAGATTGGATTGAAAATGAATTTGACAGTGATTATTATGATGATGATGATTACGAAGATGATGATTACGAAGATGATGGAGAGGAACCAGAAAATGCAGTAGTCACTACTAATCAAGAGAATTCAGATCTAAATCTCTCTGATTCACAAAAGAAGCATCTCGCATCTGAAGCATCAAAGTTGGGCGTTATGCAAGCAGCACCCGGTACAGAACAAGGCTCTAGTGGATGGTATGTTGATGTTAGCGAAGAAGTCCAATACTGGAATGTCGGTGATGATGGCTCATGGACTCGTGTTGAATGAGTCAAATCATTGCTAATTGATTAAAAGAAATTAGTCAGTTGACTTATTATTCTTCCATTTTTTCGAATGTATCGATGAATTCATCGATATCAATTACTCCGTCTTCATTAGTATCTCCCTTGTGAAATATTAATCTTGATTCATCTGAATTATATTTGAATCCAAGAGACTTCAAAGCATTCTGGAATTCTTTCAATGTCAAGTGATTTTTACCTCCAAAATCAGCGGCGTGGAATACAGCAAGGCGCTTATCATGTTCACTTGGAGTTGGATTGACAAATTGTTTACGGAAAGAGTGGAATGGAGTTTCTCTTGGGTGAGCATGCTTTTTTCCATAACCGTAGTAAGTAAGAATTCCAACTACTAAAGCAGCACCTGCTCCAATGAATGCTTTTTCACCCATTATTATGATTAAACCTAGTCCTGCAAAGATTCCCCATAGTTGTATGTAAGGATACATGGGGCTTTTGTACTTGGCTACAAGGTCGTGCTTGTCACTAGTTTTACGGAGAACAATTACACAAGAATTTATGGCCATAAAAATCATAATTTTAAATCCCGAGGCTAACTTTGCAACATCTTTTACTGGCAAGTAGAATATTGCTAGGCCCATTGCCAAAGCGGTTACAATAATCGGCCAGTGCGGAGTTTCAAATTTGGCATTTACCTCCTCTAATGATTGCGGCAGTAGGTTATCTCTTGCCATGGCGAATAGGAATCTAGATGCTGCCAGAATTCCAGCAAGAGCCATAGATATCATGGTTAGAATCGCTAGAACAGCAGCTATGACGCCAATTTTACTTCCCGCAACAGCATTAACGAATATGTAAATTGGGTCTTCCGGAATAGTGCCATCAGAAGAAACCCACCAATCTCCTGGTATTGTTGCCATCATCATGAAAGTAATTATGCAGTAAAGTATTGTTGCAATTAAAAGAGATAGTAGCATCCCATATGGTAGATTTCGTTCTGGTTCCTTTACCTCTCCTCCGATTGCAGCGACCTTTGTAACTCCAGCATATGCAACAAAGACAAATGCAGAGGTTTCTGCTATGGTTAATGGGTCGGCTGAAAAAGCTCCATCCCAAGGCTTTGAAAGGTCAGTACTTGGGTCAAATAGTGCGGCTATACAAATAATGAATAAAAGTCCTAGAGTTACTACCAATATTGGAGTTTGAATTGCTTTTACCTTTTTTATCCCTAATATGTTGACAATAGTAATCAGTATCAATGCCCCAAATGAAACAACCAATGTATTCAATTCAAAGTCAAAATATGTTGTCACAGTGTACATATATGCTGAAAAACCAATCAATGCAAAGGATGCTTTTAGCATAAATGATGCCCACAAACCAATCCCACTAATTGTTCCTACCAGAGGTCCATATGTTTTTTCAAGATACACATAAGATCCACCACTTGACGGCATTGATGAAGACAATTCTGCCTTAGATAATGCTCCGGGAAGTACAATTGAAGCAGCGAGAAGGAATGCCAACCAAATTCCAGGTCCCATTATGTCAGCAGCAAATGTTGGCATTACAAATAACCCCGAACCAAGCATGGAGGAAAGAGAAATAATTACTACTCCACTAAGCCCAATAGTTCGTTTGAACGTATCAGAAATATCTTTGGCAACTCCCGCAACATCACCTTTCAATAATTTAGATGCTGTTTGTTTGACCATTTCAATCCCCGAATTATTACACAAAAGTCTGTGTATTTTGCCGGCAGTTCGATATATCATATATTCTATTGCCCATAATTCGCCCTAAAAGGTCCGAAATCCGGAAATTGGAAAAAAGTCAAATTTGAGCGATGACTTTCATTTCCACCGCAATGGGAGTTGGCAAGGCCCTTATCGCGAGCGTAGTTCGAGTAGGTCCTACCTTGCCCAAAGTTTCTGCCCAGACTTCATTATAGCCTTGAAAATCTCGATCCATGTCAACAAGAAATGATGTTACATCCAATACTTTGTCGAGTGAACTTCCCGCTTCCTCAAGAATTTTGGAAATGTTATCTATTACCGCTTGAGTTTGTGCTTTGATATCATAATTACATGGATTTCCCTTCTCATCATGTATTGGTCCACCTGGTATTGAGTTTGTTCCTGGTTGTCTAGGGCCAACTCCAGAAAGATACAACATGTTGCCAACTCTTCTGGCATGCGGATAGGCGCCAACTGGTTTTGGGGCGGAATCTGTGTTAACTGAGCCTTCAGCATCGGTTGGCTCCCATAATTCAGGACCACTTGTGCTATGTTCTACGGGAGAATCTGCTTCTTCAGTACTGTCTAAGACACCTCTTTCACCACTAAAAACTTCCACATTATCTTCATCATATTCTTTGTCACCAACCCCTGAAGGTGTCGGGTTGAGGTGTACTACAGCGCCACCTGCGCCATGTAGTGCTTCATAGGCAAGAACTTCTCCAGTGAGATTATTTCTATTTTCATTCATTGCTGAAAGCCACCACATTGGTTTGAAAGTGACGACCTTTTGAACCCTTATTTGTTGGTGAATTGTTCTTGATAATTGACTTACATCCTCAAGCCGTCCCTCGCTAAGGAACTCGAGGATTTTACGATTCCATTCATCATCTTTGAGGGAGTGAATCTTGTCATCTTTGGGGTCGATGTTTTCGGTAAACATGCGATTAGATAGGGACATGGCAGTAACAGCCACTGCTTTTCTTCCAGTACTTTTGATAACATCTAAGCATGCTTTTGCGAGTACAGTTGTCTCGCTTCTATTGGAATAGACATTAGAAGAAACGATTACGGCAGGAATTTTATTTTCAGGATTAAGTAGGGTCAAAGCGACAACAGAACCCACATCAATAGGGAATCCATGATATGAGATGGTACGACTTTGTAGCCCACGTGCCTTGTTTGCATCATTCCATGCATGTGCAAACTCTGAGTCTATTTTGAAAGAATACTCTATCGAACCCAAGTCATGAAAATCATGGTCGACCATTACCCATTGCGGATTTGGGTCTGCTTGTATTTGATGTCCAATAATACTCGGCCAAGTTGTTGAATAGATAATTAGCAAATCTGCTCCACTTTCTTCTATTCTTTTTGCAGCATCATCATATGCTTGCCTAAGTCTCCCCCATCCTTCATTTTTCTCTGGAGCAAGTACTGTATGCGGGTGTACGGGCACAACAAAGGAATCAATTAATTCTCCAGAACTCATTGTTCACCCTCCTTGTGTTTGTATGCTGGCCATTCAACAATCGCGTTACCAGTTCCAATAATTGTTCCATAACCATGTAGGATGGCTGGGTAGTCTGGAACTTCAAGTGTGGAAAGCAACCATGAGAAGGCCCCACCATCACTTTCAGCGATTGCTTGCTCAGTAAATTCTGGCATCTCATCAAGTATTCTTTGGCACTGGCCAGAGCGCATGTAGTCAATAATCCTCATATCCCAAAGATGCATTGCATGGCTAGTAATGTGCTCCTTGCTCATATCTTCAGGCACTTCTGATTCTGTTGTGAAATGGCGGTGAGAGAGTGAGTTACTAGCCAATATTACCGCTTTCTTTCCACTTTCTTCAATCGCTTGACGAGTTACTTTACCAAGTTCAATCATCATCTCTTGCATTACATCAACCGAATAATACGCTCTTGAGCGATTACTGGAAATTACAACCATCGGTTTATCCCATTTAGGATTAAACATATGGCCGGTTGTGATAGTTCCATAATCTACTCTAAAGTCAGGGTTAGTCATCATTTTAACAGCCAGTCCCGCTTGTTCAGCCTTGTCATGTATTTGTTTTGATAAATCAACATCAATATCCAATTCATAATTATACCTAAACAGATTTGGGAATATTGGGTCTACTGATAAATTCTTGAAGTGTGGAAGTCCTAGAAAATGAGTTCCAACATAGGTTTGCCAGTGTGGCGAAAGAACTACTATGACGTCATAATCAACTTCTGATAATGATTCACGAAGTCTTTCATAACCCCATCTCAATTGCTCCCATCCACCTTCAGCAGTTGGCTCATTTTGAGGTGGGTTTTCAGCATAAACCAGATGTGGCGGGTGTGGTGCTAGGCAACCTGCGACAATCTCACCCTTCGTCATATGGCAAGGCACAGGGTATGAGGATATATCCTCATCGGCTAACAGTCAAGCCGAAGCCTCAAACATGTTTACCCGTTGCACATGCTATGGAGGAGCAAATAGTGGATGAAGAATCATCTTTAATTGTTAAAGAAATTCCAACTGTTGAACCTTCTGCAATTGACTTTGAGACAGGGCTAAAGCATATTCTTGGTCCCGCTATTATTGGAATGGTCTTAGGTATTATTGCAGAAGTTTTCCTTACCCCTAACTATGCTTGGCCTTCTCCACCACAAGCCGCAATGATTGGGGCGATTTTACTTTCTCCATTGTTGTATTTTATTCTACTAAGCGATGAAACTTCTCGCTGGTGGGAATATTCAGTTGGCATGATGACGCCTGGATTGTTTTTCATTATGATTTGGTTTTCAGGCTGGGGTGCTCTATTTTGTGGAGCCTATGGGCCCCTTTTGATTTGGGTATGGATAAGTACCTCATGGGGGCAATATGATTTACCGCCATTTAGGTATGGCATATGGCATGCATTTGCAATAAATATAGGCGGTTTTGCAGGTGCAATACTCGCTTTCAGTCTATCTTTATGAGGTATAACTTTCATCCTCGCTTGGGAACTCACCCGAGCGAACATCCTCACAATAATTTATGATTGCACCGTTAATCTCATCTGCTAGGTTGAGATATCTTCTAAGGAATCTTGGAGAGAAATCCATAGTGATTCCCAGTAAATCATGGAGCACCAATACTTGACCGTCACAATCAGGACCAGCTCCAATTCCAATTGTCGGAATATTAACCGATTCACTGACTCTCTTAGCCAGATCTCTAGGTATTTTCTCTAGGACAATTCCGAAGCATCCAGCCTCTTCAAGAATAATAGCATCTTGAATCAATTTCTCTGCTTCTTCATCTTCTTTCGCTCTAACGCTATATGTTCCAAATTTGTAAATTGATTGAGGAGTTAGACCAAGGTGGCCCATTACTGGAATTCCAGCAGTAAGAATTCTCTGGATAGATTCAACAATTTCTGCACCACCCTCAAGTTTAACAGCGTGCCCTTCGGCTTCTTTCATTATTCGTATTGCCGATTCAAGCGCAATTGCAGAGTTTCCTTGGTAGGTTCCAAATGGCATATCGACAACAATTAATGCTCGGTCAACTGCTCTTTTTACACATTGAGCGTGATATATCATATGGTCGAGAGTCATTGGCACAGTGGTTACTTGACCTGCCATCACATTTGATGCAGAGTCTCCAACCAGAATTACATCAACTCCTGCATTATCAACTAATTTGGCTAGTGAGAAATCATATGCTGTAAGCATAGTAATTTTCTCACCCGCTCTCTTCATTTCCTGCAAAGTATGGGTGGTGACCTTCCTTGCCTTGCCATGAACGGACATAGAACGTCCACATAGCGAAGAGATTTGAAACCCTCGGACAGAAAAAAACGAATAAATCAGACGATATTCGTTAGATTGGTCACGATTTCATCGCATATTTCTTGACTCTTTAATTACAAAGAATTGCATGTTATTTTTCTAAGTCACTTTTATCATCGCACAATATTTTTCAAGTTGTGTCAATCATGTTTTACACAGATGTTGGTCATTTCAGAAAAGAACGAGAGAGACCATTGGCCCCCTTCTCTACCGACTCCAGAGTTTTTCACTCCTCCAAAAGGTGTTCTCAAATCCCTATGAAGCCAAGTATTGACCCACATAATACCAGTTTCGATTTGTGTTGAGAATTGTTTTCCACGTTCTAGGTCTCTCGTCCATACTGAACCTGCCAACCCATACTCTGTAGAGTTGGTCATTTCAATGGCCTGTTCCTGGTTTTCGAATGTATGCAAAGTCACAACTGGTCCAAAAATCTCCTCAGTTGCAGTTCTTGAATCGATTTCTAAGCCGCCAATTACCGTTGGTTCAAGAAAAGCGCCATTATTAATTTTTGAATTGGAGAAAGCAGGCCTCTTGCCTCCGGTTAGAATTGTTCCCCCTTCTTGTTTTGCTAGTTCAATATATGATTCAACTTTCTCGAGATGCTGCATGGAAATTACAGTCCCAATTTCAGTATCTTCATCTCGAGGGTCACCTTGTTTCATAGATCTTACTTCATCGAGTAATAACTCAGTAAATCGAGTCGCAACAGAAGCATCGACTAAAATTCTTGAACCACATAAGCAGACTTGACCAGAATTAGTAAATCCAGCCTTTGCAGCACCTTTAGCAGCAGCATGTAAATCCGCGTCATCAAGAATTACAGTCGCATTTTTACCGCCAAGTTCTAGTGATAATTTTTTGAATAGTGGCGCCGCCGTTTTTGCTACTATACGTCCTGTTTGGGTTCCACCAGTGAACGATATTGCCTTGATTTTAGGATGTTCCAATATAGGTTGTCCTGCACTTGGACCTAATCCGTGGACAATGTTGAATACTCCCTTAGGAAAACCAATTTCTTGCAGAGTGCTGGCAAATAAGTTGGCTGTAAGCGGAGTAAGTTCACTGGGTTTGGCAACTATGGTATTACCCATGACTAATGCTGGAGCAATTTTCCAAGTCAAAAGATATAATGGTAAATTCCACGGAGTAATAAGCCCTACAACTCCTACCGGTTTACGATGAACATAATTCATAGCATTATCCATTTGAAATTCCATGGGAGTTTGCTTTGATGCAAATTGTGCAAAGAAACGAAAGTTCGTAATTGAACGTTTGGCATCAACTTTTCTTGCTAATGATATTGGCTTACCAGTGTCTTTACTTTCAGTTTGAGCGATTAGTTCTTCCTTTGATTCTAAAGCATCAGCGATTTTTTCAAGCCAAGTAATTCGTTGTTCAATTGTCAAAGCGCTCCAAGATTTCAAAGCCTTAGTGGCAGCATCAACTGCATTTTGAACATCTTGACTCTCTGAACTTGCTATTTTACCAATTAATTCTCCAGTTGCTGGATTTATGTCATCGATATATTGTTCACTGGCTGGAGCAATAAATTCTCCATCGATGAAATTCCAGATATTTTCCATGACTAAGCCTCAATTTCAAATGACCATCGGTCTGTATCTGGGTCCCATTCATCCCATGTGTCTATGGACTCTAGTGTCTCTAGATACTTTTCAGGAACAATTCCTGGAACGATGAATGCTTTTTGTCGGTGTAGTGGATATGGGTTTCGTAGTTTAATTCCTAAAACGCCTAATATTGCTCTTGCAATATACCATGTGGCTTGTGAATTCCAACCATGAGCAATTTTCACCACAATTCCAAGGCCTTTAGGATAATCAGGATGCTCTATTGCTAGTCCAAGTAAGCCGTCAGCACCCTCTTTGGCGATCACCTTTCCCTCGCCGACTTTGAGTATAGTTGAATCGAGACGATTAAATCCGCCAACAAGGTCTGGATTTCTAATCATTGATTCCCAAATCCAATCATCATCTTTATCTCGAACTAGTCCTGCATATATTTGGGCAAGTTCTGCTACGGTATTGGATACAGTAGGAAGCCCACAACCATCTTTTGCAATTCTTAGTGGCGTCCAGTCTTTTCCTAAGTAAGTCCTAATTTGTGTCATATATGCCTTGAATACTTCATGGGTTGGAAGGGTATATCCTGCTCGATTCCAACCTTTTTTACGGCAACCATGGAGTATTGCAGCATGTTCTCCTGAGCAAGTATGATACCATCTTCTTGGTCTTCGAACTTGACGACCAAACTGAATCAATGGCACGTCAAGTGGGGTTAGCATCAAGGGCCATTCAGGTTCTGATAGTAGAGATTGTGCTGCTGCCACGTGTTCAGTATCACCATTGTGAGAGGCTACAGAAATTGCTTTTTGTTCCCAAGATGCATCTTCTAAATCACCAGTGAATGCTTTTAGCATAAATGGTTTCATCATCGAGCGACCATAGCACAGAACATTTCCACCAAATGAATGAATCACTTCATCACCATGAGACCAAGCCACAGCACCATGTATCGTAGTTTCAGAAACGCCATTTCTTCGATAATCTACAAGTGGCTCCCAAGCGACTTCACGACCGGTTGGTATGCCTTTGATATTCTCGCCGAGCGATGAACTTGGATACATCGAACTTCCTGGCTTGCCATCGATAACCGCGGAAGGAGTTTTGTCGTTTATCATTACTTTTCCTCCATTAATTTCTCAACTAGAGGTGCGACTTTATTCATGTAAGCAGTCATGTTTCGACAAACCCTTTTTGAGTCATGATTGAAGAAATCAAACCATGCCATGATTCTGTCCTGGGGGTGAAAACGTTCAACCATCTGCTTGGCTACTTCCTCAACGTTTCCAATCAATGCATTATCTGTTGCACGTGCGACTTTATTTGGATCGATTGTTCCTTCCAAAGCATTCCAGTATGATTTTAACGCATTTGATGCTTCTATTTTTGCAGCTTCACTTTGCTGAACTGGCGTCAAACCTTCCTCATCATTAATGAAAACAAAACTGGTTCTTGGCATATCTCTTCTTTGCCATTTCCCACCATCATCATGATAAAATTGAGCCATTTTTCGGTGAGTTTCATCAATTACTTCAGGAGAAGTAATCGAGAGATTGAATACCTTAACAGGCATAAATTGGTTGACAAATTCTTGTGCTCGTGGGTCATGAGTGCCGGCGATTAATTCCAGTTGGTCACGATTCCATTCTTTCGGTATTATCGATATATCTTCGAACTCATATCTATTAGGGATGGTAATACTTTCAGGGGTCTCAATCGATTTTGTTGTAGCGAAGTACGCAATTTGTACTTTCAACCAATCTTCATCAGAGCGGAAGTTCTCACGAGTAAGAATTGTTTTGCGAATTTCATCGCTACTAATTGTATCTCCACGGAGGAGTCGGAGAAATATTTCACTTGCTTCCATGAATATTTGCCCTCTTAGGGCAGGCCATGCTGCTTCTTCGTAGAGATTTCTAGGAGTTATGCCGTAAGGTCTTGCCATGAATTCAAATCTACCAGCACTAAATCCAATGTTCAGTTTCCTCTCCTCATCAATCATCGAAAGAAATTGTACAGTGTTGGCTATTCTTTCGGCTTGTGCAATAGGTCCTCCGTTTGATAATATGCTAATTACAGCAGAACCAATATTGATGTTGGTAGTTTTACGAAAACTTTCCAAAGCGAGTTGCGCAAAATCTGTACAAAGTCCAACTTCCCCTTTCCAGTGAGGTACGACTGGTTTGCTGTTTGATTTTTGTGTTTCAGTAGATAGATGGGCTTGTGCAATCCATCCAGTGCCAAATCCAAGTGTGTCAGCATGCTGAAGTTGTTCGAAATAATTTGAGAACATTTTAGATTCACTAGGAATCTCACCATCTGTGTCAGGTGTTTGACTTATTGAGAAGAAAATGTCGTGTTCCATACTATCACCGTTCTTGCCAGTCGCTTTCATATCATAACTTTGTGGACTAACATAGTTCATTCTTTATTTCCTAGAGGCTGTTCTAAATTAGTCAGTGCTTCGATTCTGTCACGTACTTGAGGTGGTGCGGGAATTCCAAGAGCAATAAATGAATGAAGGCAATCGGAAAGTAATAACATCGCAGTTTGATAATCCTCGCTTATCTCAGCGATATCGGCCAAACCCCAACGTGCTACCAACTGTCCTGACACATCTTCAAGTTCATTTGAGAGCGTTAGAGATTGATTGTACAAGTCTTGAGCAGCATCAAATGAACCGATTGTTGCTTGTGTGTGTGCAAGGTCACTCATAGCCTCAATCTGCCCTTCTAAATCTCCTAGTTTCATCAGAATTTCTAATCTTCGAGTGCCATGAATGATTGCTTCATCATTCAAATTTTCCCTTTTACAACATGCTTCGAGAAGTGCCAATCCATATACAATTCCCATTTCATCATCATTTGATTCTCTAAGGCGCAGTGAGCGATTGGTGAACAGTTTCGCTTCGTTGTAGTTCTCTTGAGTCAAATACAACAACCCAAGATGATGCATTATTGCAGCAGAAAGTGAACTTCCATCCACTAAATTTTCAACTTGGGATGATAGTTCTGCAAAATCTTCAATTGGAGCATTCTTTAGTTTCATGATTTCGAAGTCAGCCCATCCTTTTTCCACTTCATCTTGACTTACATCTAATGCGTGTTCAAGTAATCTTCCGATCAAGTCCTCATCATCCAGTTCTTCAGCAAGGGGGACAAGGCGCAATGCAAGTGATGTATTGACATTCTCAAGTGCTTCACCCTTGGTCAGCATATCAAGAATTTTACGAGCCTGTTCAGCACTGACTTCGCCGTTCATGACTGTGCCAGCACCATACAACGAATAACATATTCTAACCAATTTTTCAATAATCTTAATTACACAAAAGACTAGCATAAGGGTTATGGGTTCTCTTGATGGTTATCTTCAAGCGTTGAGCCTTGTGGCAATTTTAATTCTTGCACCTATGACAATTCACTTGGTTGTACATAAGGATGAAAATACTGTTTTTGTATTTGTTGAAAGTGATGAAGATACCAAAGACTCGGAAAATGAAACAGAGGCTCGAGAAATACCTGAACTTAATCGTTCAGAGGTTGCTAGAATTGCAACTTTCAATATCCAAACTTTTGGTAAAACCAAAATGGGTAAGCCTGAAGTAATTAGTGTGCTGGTAGATACAGTACTTCAGTATGACTTAGTTTCAGTTCAAGAAATAAGAGACATTGACCAAACAGTACCATATGAATTCCTTGATGAAATAAATAATCAATCTGATGGAACTTGGGATATGTTGCTAAGTGAAAGAAGTGGAAAGCAAGAAGATGATACTTATCAAGAGCAATATGCATATTATTACAACACCACTGTGTTCTCTCCAATAAATGGGTCATTGTATAATGATTCAGAATCTGATTTATTTCAAAAGGAACCTTACTTGGGAAGTTTTGAGTTATTGAATGCTAGTGGTAACTCATCTGGTTTTGACTTTACCTTAATTACTATACATACTAAACCATCTATTGCGATGGAAGAGATTAACGCATTACATACAGTTGTTCAAGATTATCAAACAGAAAATCCACAAGAACCAGATATTGTTATTCTTGGTGACTATAATGCCGATTGTACTTATGCATCTTCTGAAGAATTATGGTCTTCACCGATGAGAAATTCAAATTATACTTGGCTCATTTCAGATTCTGTAGATACAACAGTATCTTCTTCAGATTGTGCTTATGACCGAATAGTGACTACCGGGGACTTAAGCGGGCGCTTAGTCGGCACTTGGGGAGTTGACCGTTCATCATTTAGCACATCTAATGTTTCAGACCATTATCCGGTCTGGTTCGACATTTACCGGTAATCAAATACTGCGCAGTCTTCCACCGTCAACTGCTAGCGAAACGCCTCTAATTCCTCCGGAGGCCGGAAGTGCTAGAAATAGAATTGCAGAAGCAGTTTCTAGTGGGTCAATTAATCGACCAATGGGTACTTGTTCTATCCATGATTTTTGAATATCATCAGTACTTTTACCAGTTCTTTGTTGAATCGAATCAGCTAAACTTCCAAGTCTTTCAGTATCTGTAAAACCAGGTAATACATTATTGATAGTAATACAAGGGTCTAGTTCACGTGATAATGACTTAGCCCAAGAAGCCATAGCACCTCTCAAGGTATTGGAAAGACCAATGTTTGGGATTGGTTCTTTTACCGAGGTAGAAATAATTTGAATAATTCTGCCAAAGTTTTCACTTGCCATTTGAGGTGCTAATAATTGAACCAAGGTGTGAGATGCGTGCAAGTGTCTCTTGAATGGAGCATCAAAATCTCCTACTTCATTACTTAACAGTGGCCCTCCGGGGGGTCCACCTGAATTGTTGATCAATATATGGACTGGGCCGTTACCTGCAATAATGGATTGAACCTTTGAGCCCAAGGATTTGGTGTCTTCTAGGTCCATGATACAGATTTGGTGACTACCTCCGCCAAGTGTGTCAAGTTCAACTTTGAGATTTTCTAAAGCGCTTTGGTTACGCGCACAAATAGTAACATTCGCTCCCGCTTTAGCGAGCATTTTCGCTGTAGCAGCACCTATTCCACGACTAGCACCACAAACCATAGCATGCCTTCCAGACAATGAGTTTTCAGAGTAAGGAAAATCAGAACCCAATAGTTCCATGGGCTACTCCAAGAGGTCTTCCATGATAGGTATTCGCATTAAAGCCAATCTAGAATAGCGTTTAATTCCACAAGCCAATCATCACTGGCCACATCGATAATTGAGAAATGATCTCCCGGTAGCCATAATTTTTGAACATCTGCACCTTTTGCTTTCATGACCCTCGCATAAGTTTCTGATTGCTCATGTGGAACTTCATCATCTTGTTCGCCATGTATAATCAAAACGGGTGCGATGGGGGGGTTGTCTACTGGATTGAGTTGTGACCAAAGTTCAGGTTTTTCTTCAGGACTGCATCCAAGCCACTTACGAACAGCATCTCCTTCATCAGATAATTTAGCATGATCTGCTCCAATCAAGTCGGTAATTGGGGCTTGTGCGATTGCTAGCCATGGTTTTCTTTCTGCTTTTGCTGCCAGTATTAGTGCTAATTGACCTCCAGCAGAGTGTCCCATGACCATCGAACGTGTGATGTCAATGCCTGGTAAGAGTGCTAATTGCCCCCATGCTCTCATAACATCAGAAAGCGTATCCATCCATACTCCTTGTTCATCATTACTCCATCTTTTGAATTCAATATTCCATGCAGCAACTCCCGATTCTGCCAAATCTTCGGCAATTGGTTTCATCAATTCCAAGTCATACTCTTCTTTCCAAAATCCACCGTGAATTAGCATGATGCAAGGAATGCCCACGTCCTTCTGGTATGGCGAAGGGTCATCGGGCATGTACAGGTCAGCGTACTGCCAAGATTCAGCACCCCATTGCATGCGGTCAACGGCCATACCAAATGCTGAGAGTTGTCGTCTATCACCCTTGCTCTAATTTTGACAAAAACAAAAGTTCAAGGAGTAAATTATTTTGGGCGATTCATGAGTAATCCACTAGACATAGAATTTGACACAATGAATGGACAAAAAACGACTTTGCGAACGCTAGGTGAGTCTAGCACAGAACAATGGTTAATTGTAAATGTAGCAAGTGCCTGTGGATTTACTCATCAGTATGAACAACTCCAAGCCAAATCAAATCAAGATGGAATAACTGTTGTAGGTTTTCCTTGCAATCAATTTGGGGGACAAGAACCTGGAACTCACCAAGAAATCTGTGATTTCACTTCTTCTAAGTATGATGTGGATTTTCCTTTAATGGCAAAATTAGATGTCAAAGGCGAAAATCAACATCCGTTATTTGCTGAACTGAGTCAATCAACCGGTTCAGATGGTCATACAGGAGACATACGCTGGAACTTTGAAAAATTTCTAATTTCAAGTGATGGAAGTGTCACTCGCTTCTCTACTCGTGACTCGCCGTCAGACATCATATGAGATGTTGGAATCATATTGTTAATCTAAGGGCTAACTCTCTTTCTATCGCGAGGGAATAAAACGGTTTCACGAACATTCTTAGCACCAGTGAGTTTCATCAAAATCCTCTCTACTCCAAGCCCCCATCCGGCGTGTGGAGGTACTCCGTGCCTAAATCCAGCAACATAAAACTCGAATTCTTCTGGGTCAAGTTCCATGTCCTTTAGATTCTCAATCAGTACATCCATTCGGTGTTCTCTTTGTCCACCTGATGTAAGTTCATCTCTGCCAAAGTTAAGGTCAAAACCTCGGCTAAGTTGTTTGCCAGTTGAGCCAATTTCTCCTTCAACATGGTGTATGTAGAACGGTTTGAGGTCCATTGGCCACTGAGGCAAGAAGTAGAATTGAGGCAAATCTTCGGCTAGCAAGTCTGAATTTTCAGCGTCGATATCGTCACCCCACTCAATTTTACCACCCTTTTTCTTGATAATATCAATTGCATCACAATATGATACTCTCGGGAATGGGAGTTCAGGCACTATTACCTCTACAGGTTCTTCACCTTGTGTTGCCCTGTATTGGTTGATTGTAGCGATGTGCTGTTGAGATTCTTCATCCTTGGAAACCGAGTCCCACATATGGTGAATCATTCTCTCCAATACGCCCATTACATCATCATCAGTAGCCCATGAGCATTCTATATCAAAAGAAATAAATTCGTTCAGGTGGCGGTAAGTATCGTGTTTTTCTGCTCTAAATGCAGGTCCAACTTCAAACACTCTTTCAAGTCCGCCAGACATACATAATTGCTTGAATAATTGAGGTGATTGGTTGAGGTAAGCGGGTATGTCGAAATATTGCATTGGGAAAAGGTCAGTTCCACCTTCAGTAGCAGTAGCGACAATTTTCGGGGTATGAGTTTCAAAGAAACCTTCGTTGATCAAAGCCTCTCTTCCATATTGGAGAACCTTTCCTCTAAGTCTAAACATAGCGGCAACATGTGCTCTTCTTAGGTCCAAAAATCTGTTGTCGAGTCTAGTGTCTAGGGCGACATGTACCGTGTCGGTAACACCGAGAGGTAGTGGTGCTTCTGCTCTGGCGATGACAGTTACTGAGTTAGCAACTACTTCGTATGCAGGTGGTGGGACAGGTTCTCCTTCCTTGGTTTTAGGAGGTCGCTTTTGTGACACAGTACCAGTAAATTGTAGGGTTGATTCACGAGTCATTCTTTGAACCATATCCAGTGATTCATCTCCTACATTGTCGCCTTTAAGGAAAATTTGTGTTTTTCCTGTTCCATCTCTTAGGTCGACAAAACAGATTGCTCCTTTGCCACGATTTGCTTCCATGAATCCAGCGACAGTAACTTCTTGCCCTACCAATTGGGCACCATCTGCTTGAATTTCACCCAGAGTATGTGTTCTGTATGCGGTTGGAACATAGGTGGTCATATTTGGGCGGAGGAGGTTTAGAACATCAAGCATTCGTTTCAAATCACTTGTAAATTATAAGATGGAAGAGGAAACTTTGAGCCATTTATGACTAAAAAGAATAATTTAACATACTTTGATGCGATTTGTTCATAAATGGTTGACATGGCGGGCCTAATATGTCGAATGTACTATTTTCATCAGAATCCGTGACTAGCGGCCATCCGGACAAACTTTGTGACGCAATATCAGATGCTATTGTTGATGCTTGCCTTAGTGTAGATCCTAACGCAAGGGTTGCTGTGGAAACTTGTGTTAAAGGTAAAGAAGAGAAAGGCTTGATTGTTCTTGCTGGAGAGGTATCTCTAAACGGTGCTGCGCCTAATTATGAATCGATCGCCCGTAAAGCTGCTGCTGGAATAGGTTATGTTTCACACAGTATTGGAATGGACGCAACAAGTCCCGAACTATGTGATGTCCAAGTCCATATCACTACCCAATCAAAAGATATTGCCCAAGGGGTGAACCAAGATGGACTTGACCAAGGTGCTGGAGACCAAGGCATGATGTTTGGATATGCTTGCAACGAGACTGAAGGATATGAGGGTCTGAAAGGACGTTATTTCCCTCTTGCTGCGGCTTTATCTCAAAAACTAACCCGACGCCTTACTGCTGTTAGGGAAGAAGGAATTCTTCCATGGGCTCGCCCAGATGGTAAATCTCAAGTTACAGTGGAATACAACCCTGATGGCTCGATTTCTAAGGTTCACACAGTCGTAATTGCAATTCAGCATGATGATAAATTAAAGGATAAATTCGATGGTTCAATAGATCAAGAACAAGAATATGTGAGGCAACAGATAAGGG
>Ga0208639_1000777_pt1 | contig 23337 bp, 21 predicted proteins | sample ETNtaG_33_FD_185772 | JGI IMG/M metagenome (GOLD analysis project Ga0208639, IMG submission 185772) | Marine microbial and viral communities from oxygen minimum zone, Eastern Pacific Ocean - ETNP201310SV76 (SPAdes) (version 2) | ecosystem: Environmental > Aquatic > Marine > Oceanic ...
AGTCGTAACCCCTTGTCATCTCCATGTACCATAATTAGTGCACCAATTAAGCGTGTGCTCACTCCCCAACTTGTTGCGTAGACATGTTTTTCCTTATTGTCTATATCTTGAAATTTTACATTAAATGCTTTTGAAAAATTTTGCCCTAGATAATGTGATGTTCCAGTTTGCAATGCCTTTTTATCGCCCATCATAGCTTCAATAGAAAAAGTTTCAACAGCTCCAGCAAATTTTTCACTATCAGATTTTTTCCCTACAGTTAAAGGAATCCCCATATAATTTTCTACTACATCTTGATATATATCTAAAATCTTATGTGTTTCTTCAATAGCTTCTTTTTCAGTTGCATGTGCTGTATGACCTTCTTGCCATAAGAATTCACTTGTTCTCAAGAATAGCCGTGTTCTCATTTCCCATCTTACAACATTGGCCCATTGATTAATTAATATAGGTAAATCTCGATATGATTTTATCCATTTTTGATACATTGACCATATAATAGTTTCACTAGTTGGTCTAACAATTACTTCTTCATCTAATTTAGATTTTGGATCAGGCTCTAAAGAACCTTCCTCATTTACTTTTAATCTAGAGTGAGTTACAATTGCACATTCTTTTGCAAACCCTTCAACGTGTTCTGCCTCTTTATTTAAATATGATTTAGGTATAAATAATGGAAAATATGCATTTGTATGATTTGTTTTTTTAAATTCATTATCAAAAATGCTCTTAATATTTTCCCAAATTTTAAAACCATAAGGTCTAATAATCATTGTTCCTTTTACTGGGCCATAATCAGCGAGCTCTGCCTTAGTAATAATATCAGTATACCATTTTGCATAATCTTTACTTTTAGGAGTGACACTTTTTGACATTCATTAATCCTTTAATATTTCTTTAAATTTTTTTACTACAAAATTGATATCATTCTTTTTAAATCCAGAATGTGTAACAAGTCTAAATTTACTATTTCCTTTGTAATCAATTTTGATATTATTTTTTTCTAATTCATTTAATAATTGCATGTTTGAAATTTTATTATGTCTATTATAAATAAAAATAATATTAGTATAGACTTGATCTGGATTAATTGCAATAGTATTTATTTTATGTAATTCATATGCCAGCTCCTTTGCATTTGAATGATCATCTGAAATTCGATTTACCATATTATCTAAACTAAATATTCCTCCTGCGGCGATTAAACCAGCTTGTCTCATTCCACCACCAAGCGCTTTTCTCATATGTTTTGCTTTTAATATAAAATCTTTATCTCCTAGAATAACTGAACCAACTGGAGCTGACAATCCTTTAGATAAGCAACATGAAATAGTATCACAATCTTTTGTCAGTTCCTCAACTGATTTATTAAGAGCAATAGCTGCATTAAATATTCGTGCTCCATCTAAATGAATAGACAGATTATGCTTATTGGCAATTTTTTTTACATCAGTAAAATAATCAGTATCGATTGGTGAACCATAACAAGCATTATGTGTATTTTCTAGACAAATTAATTTAGTTTTTGGAAAATGATCATTCCCAAGAGCTCGAATACTTGCTTTAATATCATTTATATTAATTGTTCCATCATCATTATTCTTTAGTTGATGGGAATGAATTCCACCAAAAGCAGAAATCCCTCCAGCTTCATAATAAAAAATATGAGATTTATCACCTAACACAACCTCATCTCCACGATTACAGTGTGTAAGAATTGAAATTAGATTTGCCATTGTGCCAGAAGGAACAAACAATGCAGCCTCTTTATTAAATATTTTAGCAATTTTTTTTTGCAATAGATTTACAGAAGGGTCTTCACCATAAACATCATCTCCTAAAGGAGAGTCAATGATAAATTTTTTCATATCATTTGAGGGTAATGTCACTGTATCGCTTCTTAAATCAATCATATTTAAAATATTAATTAGTAGAATAAATTAATTAATATTAATTGATAAAACATTAAATTTATGATATGAATTCAATTAATCTTATTAATGGTAACATCATTACATTAAATGAAAAACACCCCAGGATAAAATCATTATCAATTAATAATGGTAAAATATCATTGATTAATGATATTAATAAAAAATTTGATACAATTGATTTAAAGGGAGCAACAGTTATTCCAGGTTTTATAGATTCTCATTTTCATTTAAAAAATTTTGGCAAAAGACTTCATCTATTAGATTTAAAAAATATTAAATCATTAGATGAAATAATTAATCTAATTAAAATGTATGCAAAAACGAAGAATCCTAATGATTGGATATTAGGATTTGGATGGGACCAAAATTTATGGAGAGATAAATCATTTCCACAATCAAACTATTTAGATAATTTAAATATTCAACAACCAATTTATTTAACAAGAATTGATGGTCATGCTGCCTGGGTAAATTCTATGGCTATTAAAAAAATAAATAAAACGGTTAATGAACTAAACCAAATTGATGGAGGTCAAGTAATTAATGATTGTGTAGTAATTGATAATTCTATGAATCCATTTAAATCTTTTTTGCCAAAAGAAAATCAAGAAAATGTTAAAGATTGGATTTTATTAGCTGCAAAAAAAGCAACACAAAGGGGCATAACAACAGTGCATGATGCATGGCAAGATAAAGCTATTATTGATGCAATTAAAGAATTGATTGACGAAGATAAATTCCCAATCCGTTGTTATGGAATGCTAGCTAGTAACAATCATAATTTATTAAATCATTATTTTAAAAATGGACATTATAAAAATGAATATTTAACTATTAGATCTGTAAAAGCATTTGTTGATGGAGCACTAGGAAGTCGAGGTGCTGCTTTACATGAGCCTTATTGTGATGATCCAAATAATTGTGGTTTAATTTTAATTAGTAAAGAAGAATTTAGAGAATTAGCAATTTTATGTTATAAATATAATTTTCAACTTAATACACATGCTATTGGCGATAGAGGTAATACATATGTATTAGATCATTATGCATCAGCCGTAGGTAAAAATAATGATAGAAGATGGAGAATTGAACATGCTCAAATGGTTTCAGATAGTGATATAATAAAATTTAAGAAATATAATATATTGCCTTCCATGCAGCCATCTCATTGTACAAGTGATATGCATTGGTTGCCTGATAGATTAGGAAATCATCGTTTAAAATTAATTTCAAGATGGCAATCTTTTATTAATTTAGGAGTAAAAATTCCAGGGGGTTCTGATTGTCCTATAGAAACAGGGAATCCATTGTTTGAATTTTATGCCGCTGTTACAAGACAAAATCATAGATTATTGCCTGCGGGGGGGTTTCAGCCTCAAGAAAAAATTCACTCTAAAGACGCATTAAATATGTTCACAAAATGGGGAGCATATGGTAGCTTTAATGAAAAAAAACAAGGACAAATCACCGAAGGTTATAATGGAGATTTAACGGTTATCTCAGATGATATATTATCAATACAGTCTAAAAATATTTTAGAGGTTGAAATTTTATATACCATTGTAAATGGTAAAATAGTTTATCAAAAATAATTATTAATTATTAATATTTAGAGTATCTAAAAAATTATCATTAATATTTGTGTGATCTAGCATTTTACCTTCTTTTAATTCAAAAATTCTAGTAGCAAGTGATGATATAAATTCTCTATCATGACTAGAGAAGATAAGCGTTCCTTCATATTGATTTAATGCAGAATTAAGAGATTCTATAGATTCGATATCTAGGTGATTAGTTGGTTCATCCATAACAATAATATTTGGATTTTGTAAAATTAATTTTCCAAATAACATTCGTCTTTTTTCACCACCTGATAATATTTTTATAGATTTATTAATATCATCTTTAGAAAATAATAATCTTCCTAGTATGGATCTTATTTTTTGCTCACTCTCAATAGTATCTGTCCATTGGCTCATCCAATCTATTAGAGTTAATCCCGAATCAATATTCTCATCTTCATCTTGTGCAAAAAACCCAATATTAGCATTTAATGACCAATTGATTTTTCCAGAATCTTTTTTTTGTTTATTTACAATACAATTTAATAAAGTAGATTTTCCTATTCCATTTGAACCTAAAACTGCTATGCGTTCTCCAACTTCTACTGAGAAATTAATTTTATTTAAAACTGTTAAATCATCGTATTTTTTTGATAAATTTTTTACATCTAGAACATCGCTATAAATTTTTTTATTTTGTTTAAAACGAATAAAAGGATAAACGCGGCTTGATTTTGCGATATCTTCTAATTTTATTTTATCAATGAGATTAGCACGTGATGTTGCTTGTTTGGCCTTTGAGGCATTAGCAGAAAATCGTCTTACAAATGATTTAAGCTCATCAATTTGAGCTTTTTTCTTTTTATTTTCGTCAAATAATTTCTGTCTAGCCTGGGTTGCTGCAATCATAAACTCATCATAATTACCAGGATATAAACGAATTTCTCCATAATCTAAATCTGCTATATGAGAACAAATATTATTAAGAAATTTTCTATCATGTGATATTATAATCATGGTACTATTGCTTTTCTTAAGAATACTTTCTAACCAACCAATAGTTCCTAAATCTAAGTTATTTGTTGGCTCATCAAGTAATAATATATCAGGGCTACCAAATAATGCTTGTGCGAGCAAGACTCTTAATTTTAATCCAGGCGCAAGTGAGTTCATTTTTTTTTCATGAAATTCTAATGAAATACCCAGCCCTATTAATAATTTATTTGCATCAACTTCTGCTGTATAACCTCCTAAATCAGAAAATTGAATTTCTAAATCAGCGACCTTAATACTTTCTTTTTCGCTCATCTTACTAAGATTATAAATTCTTTCACGTTCTTCCTTAATATCCCATAATTTTTTATGTCCCATTATCACGCAGTCTATAACCTGTATTTCTTCATAAGCATATTGATTTTGTTTTAATGTTGCAACTCTTTGATTCGAGTCAATCTTTATACTTCCTGATGATGATTCTATATCGCCTGATAATATTTTCATAAAAGTCGACTTTCCTGAACCATTTGCACCAATAAGACCATATTTATTTCCTTTTGAAAAAGTAATATTAATACCTTCAAATAAAGGTGATGAACCAAATTGTTTTGAAATATTATTAGTTGTTATCATGTTTTATTTGTTGAAGTATATAAGGATCTATATAAAATGAATTAATACATTAATAATTATTTTTTATTAAATACAGATATTCTATTTTTTGCTCTTTGAAGAGATTGATTTGCTCTTTCAAAATTTTGTGCTTTATCACCTAAGCGTTCTTTAGCTTTGTTAAAGGATTCTTCAGCTCGTTTTTTATCAATATTCTTTGATTCTTCAAATGTTTCTAAAAGTAATTGGACACCTTTGGACTGTATATCCGTAAAGCCACCACTAGTTGAAAAATATAATATTTTCCCATCAAGATTAATTTTTATTTCACCAATATCTAAAGCAATAATTGCATTTGCATGATTTGCTTCTATTCCAATTAATCCATCTAAACCAGGAATTCTTAAATATGAAATATTTTTAAATGTATGCGTACTTGTTGGTGTAATAATATCTAGATGAAATGTATTCATTATTTTTTCATTGCTTTAGCTTTATCAAATACTTCATCAATTGTGCCAACGTACATAAATGCATTTTCTGGTAATTCATCACAATCACCTTTTAGAATTGCTTCAAATCCAGCGATTGTATCTTCTAATGAAACATATCTTCCGGGTGTTCCAGTAAATTGTTCTGCAACAAAAAATGGTTGTGATAAGAACTTTTGCATTCTTCTAGCTCTATGAACTGTTTGTTTATCTTCATCTGACAATTCATCCATACCTAAAATTGCAATAATATCTTTTAGCTCATTATAGTTTTGTAGAATTTTTTGTACAGATCTAGCTGTATCATAATGTCTGTCACCAATTACTCTGGGGTCTAGAATTCTTGATGATGATGCTAATGGATCAACTGCTGGATATATACCAAGTTCAGCAATTTTTCTTTCAAGCACAGAGGTTGCATCTAAGTGAGCAAATGCAGTAGCGGGAGCAGGATCAGTCAAATCATCAGCAGGTACGTATACTGCTTGAACCGATGTTACAGAACCATTTTTTGTTGATGTAATACGTTCTTGTAAATCACCCATTTCTGTCCCAAGAGTTGGTTGATATCCAACTGCAGAAGGCATACGACCTAAAAGCGCTGATACTTCAGAACCTGCTTGAGTAAACCTGAAAATATTATCAACAAATAAAAGAACATCTTTCCCTTCTTCATCTCTAAAGTATTCTGCCATTGATAATGCACTTAAGGCAACCCTAAGTCTTGCTCCAGGCGGCTCACTCATTTGACCAAATACCATAGCAGTTTTATCAATAACACCTGATTCAGTCATTTCTCTATATAAATCATTTCCTTCTCTGGTTCTTTCGCCAACACCTGCAAAAACAGAATAACCACCATGTTCAGTAGCAATATTTCTTATTAATTCTTGAATTAATACTGTTTTTCCAACACCTGCACCACCAAAAAGTCCAGTTTTTCCTCCTTTAGTATAAGGTTCCATTAAATCAACAACTTTAATTCCAGTAACTAATACTTCAGCTTCCGTAGTAAGATCTTCGTGTTTAGGCGCAGGCCTGTGGATAGGATATCTTTTGTTGCTAGAAATTTTATCTTTACCATCAATAGTATTACCTATAACATCAAAAAGTCTACCAAGTACATTCTCACCAACAGGAACAGAAATTGGCTCTCCTAAATCTTTCACGGCATGTCCTCTTACTAAACCATCAGTTGTATCCATGGCAACTGTTCTTACGGTTGACTCTCCCAAATGCTGAGCAACTTCTAGTATAAGATTGTCAGTATCATTTCTTTCAATTTCAAGAGCATTTAAAATTGCTGGAAGATTTCCATCAGGAAACTCCACATCAACAACAGCCCCCATAATTTGTGATATTTTACCCTGCATAATAGTATAGTTCCTTTCTTTAATTTGATAAAGCTTCTGCACCACCTACAATTTCAAGCATTTCTGTAGTAATAGCAGTTTGTCTAGCTTTGTTAAATTCTAAATTTAATTCACTAATCATTTCTTTTGCATTTTCAGTTGCATTTTCCATTGCAAGCATTCTAGCAGCCTGCTCACTTGCAAATGATTCTAATAAAAATTGCCATATTTGAGTATTAAAATATTTTGGTACAAGTGATTTAATAATTTCAATTTTTGATGGTTCATAAATAATGTCTGTTATCAATGATTGTTCTTCGTTTTTTTTAAATTCAATTGGTAAAATTTGATTAGTCAATACTTCTTGTGAACCTGCATTTTTAAAATAGTTGTAAATAACATCTACTTTATCAACTTTATTATTTAAAAAATATTCTATAATATTTTGGCCAACATTAATTGCTTTATTATAGTTTAAATCAATCCATAAATCTTCATAATATTTTTCAATATCAAAGTTACGTTTTGAAAAATATTCAAATCCTTTTTTACCAATACAAAATAATAAAGCATTCTCTTTTCCTACTGCATTAATTGCATTTTCAGTTTTTTTAATTACATTAGAATTAAAAGATCCAGCTAATCCTCTATCAGCTGTGATAACAATAAAACCATATTTAGTCGTTGTTTTTGGTTTATTTAAAAGGGGTAATAAAGCACTACCTACATCATCCACAAGATTGCTTATCAAGTCCTTAATTCTATTAGAATATGGTCGTCCCTTTTCCATATTTTCTTGGGATTTTCTAAGCTTAGCTGCAGCTACCATTTTCATAGCTTTTGTAACTTTTTGAATACTTGTTACAGATTTAATTTGTGATCTTATATTCTTTAAATTGGCCATTAGCTATTAAATGTTTTTGTAAATGCATCTAATGTGCTTTGTAGTTCTTTTTCATTCGCATCATCAAGCTTACCTGATGAAGCAATATTATTAAGCATATCTTGATTATTTGCCGCTAGATATTCGACTAGTTCTTTTTCATATTGATTAATATTTTCAATTCCGACATTATCTAGATAACCATTAACCCCGGCATATAAAATAGAAATTTGATTAGCAACTGACATGGGAACATATTGGTTTTGTTTTAAAATCTCAACCATTATTTTACCACGATTCAATTGTTGCAATGTTGATTCATCTAAATCAGAACCAAACTTAGCAAAAGCTTCAAGTTCTCTAAATTGAGCTAAGTCAAGTCTTAAGGTTCCTGCAATAGATTTCATTGCTTTTGTTTGTGCTGCACCACCAACCCTAGATACAGATATTCCAACATCAACAGCAGGTCTAACTCCAGCATTAAATATATCAGAATCTAAGAATATTTGTCCATCTGTAATTGAGATTACATTTGTTGGTATGTATGCAGAGACATCACCTTCTTGTGTTTCTATAACAGGTAAAGCTGTTAATGATCCACCGCCTAAATCTTCACTAAGTTTACTAGATCTTTCTAGCAGTCTGCTATGTAAATAGAAAACATCTCCAGGATATGCTTCTCTTCCTGGAGGTCTTCTTAATAAAAGAGACATTTGTCTGTATGCACTTGCCTGTTTTGTTAAATCATCATATACAATTAGAGCATGTTTACTATTATCTCTAAAATATTCACCCATTGATGCACCTGCATAGGGAGCAATATATTGCATTGGCGCCGGGTCAGATGCATTAGCTGTAACAACAATTGTATATTCCATAGCATCAGCTTTTTCTAGTTCATTTACAACCCTTGCAACTGTTGATGCTTTCTGGCCTATAGCTACATAAATACAATATACAGGATTTCCTGCTTTAAAAGCATCTCGTTGATTTATAATTGTATCAATAGCAATAGCAGTTTTTCCGGTTTGCCTATCACCAATAATAAGCTCTCTCTGGCCTCTCCCAATTGGGATCATACTATCAATACTTTTTAATCCAGTTTGTAATGGTTCAACAACAGGCTGACGTTGCATTACACCTAAAGCTTTGCGTTCAATTTGATAAGACTTTTTAGCATTTATAGTCCCCTTACCATCTAGCGGTTGTCCTAATGGATTTACAACTCTTCCTAATAATTCTTCTCCAACTGGGACTTCAACAATTTTACCTGTTCTTTTAGCAGTATCACCTTCTTTTACTAAGCTAGAGTTTCCAAATAATACAATTCCCACATTATCTGTTTCAAGATTAAGGGCCATACCAAAAACATTATTTGGTAACTCAACTAGCTCCGAGCTCATTATGTTTTCTAATCCGCTAACTCTTGCAACACCATCACCAACATATGTTATTTCACCAACTTCAGAAACATCAATGTCAACATTGTGGTTTTGTAATTGTTCTTTTAATAAAGATACTATTTCATCTGTTTTAAAATCCATTATTACTCCTGATTACATATTATGTAAAGTTTTTTTTAATTGATTTATTTGATAACTTACAGAATTATCAAATATGTTGTTTCCAACTCGTAATTTCATTCCACCAATGATATTCGGATCAGTAATATTATTTACTGAAGGAGAATTGTTTAATATTCCATCTATTTTCTGTGAAAGAGAATTTAATTCTTCGTCACTTAACTTGGTTGCTGTAATAATATCTACGTTATTAACACCCAAGTGATGTTCACTTAAATGATTAAATTTTGATATAATATTTAATAAATCATTTGAGTGATTATTATTTATAATAATAGTTAAAAATTCTAACGTTAATGGACTTAGCATATTTAATGCATTATGTATGATGTCACTTTTTTTATTTAAATCAATCTTCTTTGTAATAAATATTAATCTAAAAGTAGAAGTCTTTTTAAATAAATAAGCAACCATTTGCAATTCTTTTTTAACTGTTAAAACAATATTTGCTTTTACAGAAACATTAAGAAGTGTTTTTGCATATTTGTGACTGTTATACATTATTAATTAGCTCGTTTAAATTCATCAACTGTTTCTTCAATCATTTTTTTATTATCATCATCATTTAAATTACGTTTTATAACTTTTTCAGATGCTTCTAGTGCAATATCAACAACAGTACTTTTAATTTCATTTAAAGCTTTTTGCTTTTCAGCGTCAATTTGTTCCTTAGCTTTATTAAGCATGTTATCGTATTGCTCTTTTCCATCTGTTTCAAGTTTTTGTTTTAATTTATCTCCAGCTTCTCTTGCCTTGCTTACTATTTCTTGAGCTTCGTTTCTTGCCTTTTGTAATACTTTTTCATTTTTTTCAGCTTGAACCTCAGCTTCTGCGGTCACTTTTTCAGCTTTTGATAAAGACGCTTCAATTTGCTTTGCGCGTGCATCTAAGGCATCCATTAGTGGTCCCCAGGCCTTCCATTTTAGAACAAAGAGCAATACAAAAAAAGTTACAATTGTCCATAATGTTAAGCCTGTATTAGGCATAAGCCAATCATTAATCCAGCTTCCACCTCCAGTATCACCTGCAAAAAGATTATTGAATATAGCGATATAAATAAAATATTTTAATTTATCCATATATGCTTTATCCTACAACTGCAAGAATACAAACAACTAGAGCGATAATAGCAACACCTTCAAGTAGAAATAATGGTAAGTTTACTGCGCCACTAATATCTTTAGATGCTTCAGGTTGTCGTGCAATTGCATTTGCTGCAGCAGATGCAAACATACCTATTCCAATGCCTGCTCCAATAACAATCATACCAGCACCAATTGGTGCAAAGGCACCAGCTTCAGCTCCAAATACTGAAGATATTGCAATCATACCCAGCGTTGTTTTTCTTAATATCGACATTTTTATTCTCCTTTTATTATTTAATGATCTGCGTGAATTGCCATGCCAATAAAAACACATGACAAAAGTGTAAAGACATAAGCTTGAACTAAGCTTACAATTATTTCTAAACCATAAATTGCTGTATTTAATAAAACAGCAATAAAACCTGCAAAAAACCCAATTGGATAATTAAAAACGCTTGGATCGGTTTGTCCTGCAATGCCATTACCTAAAATAATAGGCAATGCAAAAATTGCAACCATGCCAATGTGACCAGCTGTCATATTAGCTCCAAGTCTCATAATTAAAGCAAATGGCTTAACAAACATTCCAATAATTTCAATTGGAATCAAAATAATTAATACAGGTGCAGGGACACCACTTGGGATCATATTTTTCCAGTGGCCAATAAAACCATGCTTTTTAACACCTGCAACTATAATTGCAAAAAATGTAATTGTTGCAAGACCTAAAGTAACACCAAAATTACCAGTAGCAGTAGAACCCCCGCCCCCACCAATTTTAATAAATTCAAAAAACGGAATTAATCCTAATAAATTGCATGTTAAAATAAATACAAAGAAAGTCATGGCAACTGGAGTCCATGCTCTTATATAGCTTTTCCCAATGTTAGGAATAATAATTTCTTTATTTATAAAGTCCATTAATATTTCAAAAACTTGAGATAATCCTGAAGGCTTTGCATTAATATTTTTTCTATATTTAGTAGTTGCTAACAATGATAGTAATATTGTGACAAAAGCTGAGATTAATAACATAATTATATGTTTAGATATTTGAAGTCCATATATATCAACTGATTTTGAATCAGCGACGTGATGTAAAATTGTATTTCCCCAACCAGTAAATTCTCCAGAAGCACCTAATAATGTTGATATTAGGGTTATGATAAAAATAGAAATTTGATTTATTTTTGTCATTATTTTAATATTTTCTTTTGACTTATTATACCTTCAATAATATGAAAAATTGTAAAATTTAAATATCCTGAAATAATAAATTGCTTATAATTCAAGATACTTAAATTAAAAATAAAAAAGTAAATAAACATTGAAATAAATGATAATTTCAAAATAAATATTAGTGTATGATTAGAAAAATAATTTTTAGATAATTTGATTTTAAAATAATAAAAACATATTATATGGATTACACAAAATAGAGATATTAATAAATTGAAAATTATAATCATTTATTAATTTGTTTATACATCTCATAAAGCCCAATAATAGATCCAAAAATCAAGGAAACGATTAACCATACTGGGTTATTAAATTTATTTTTTAAAAAAAATCCAATTATTCCAAATAATAAAATTGATCCTAAGATTGTTGAAGAGATACTAATTGCTTTTTGTAGATTTTTATTAAACTTGTTCATTGGCAGTGTTTAAACTGCTAGGGTTCGAAGTTGCACTTTTATATTGTTCCTGTTTAACCATGCTGCACATTCCATCAAACCTTGCGCCCTCTTCTAAAGTAATAATTGCTGCTTTTAAATCTCCCTTTAGATGCGCATCCTTTTTTAAAGTTACTTTAGATTCAATAATCAGATTGCCCTGGACAACACCGCTTATTGATGCATTTTTAGATTCAATATTTCCATTGACTTGAGAATTATTTGCAGAAATAATATCACCATCAGATTTAACGTCGCCATTAATTGTTCCATAAATTAATAAATCACCATTAACAGAAACATTTCCATCAATTTCCATTTCAGGACCAATAATTGAACTTATATTATTATTTATACTCTTCAATAGAGACATCTTTTAATTTGTATTCTTTAATAAAATCACGAGGGTCAAGTATATGATTATTTTTCCATATTTCAAAATGTAAATGTGGACCATTACTATTTCCTGTTTGTCCAACAAAACCAATGACTTGGTCAGTTAATATATAATCTCGCTCACTAACCATAGCTTTATCTAAGTGTGAATATACTGTATAGTAATTGTTAGGATGTGAAATAATAATAGTATTTCCATAATCATTTAAAATATTTGAAAATACAACCATTCCTTCTTGAGCAGGAAAGACGGGGCTATTTTTTTGAGCAGCAATATCAATTCCATTATGATTCTCACTCTCTTCATTCAGGCCTTTTGTTACAATGCCCTCTACAGGTTTATTATTAGGGATTAAATCTAAATATTGTTTTATTTCTGTATTTTGACTAATTAACGAATCCAAATTGATTAATTGAAATAAATTATTCGTTTCTGTTTTAAAATCATACATTTGATTATAATTAGTTTGTTTAGCATGAGGTGACATGAATCTAAATAATCCAAATATAGAAAATAATAATATAACTATTAGAAAAAATGATAGAGTATATAGTGTGATTTTATTTATTGATAATGAATAATTTTTTTGTGTACTATTATTTAAGATAATAATATTAAAGTTTTTTTTCATTTGTAATTTGTTCTATTATTTTATCAAGATTTTTTTGGGAGCTGAAATTGATTTCAATTTTCCCTGAATTCTTTGATTTAAAGTTAATTTTTACATTAGAATCAAAATAAGAAGTTAATTTTTTTTCTTTTGGAGTAATTTTTGTCTTTATAATTCTAGGATTATTTTGGGGATTATTTATTTTTTTTATTAATACTTCTGTATCTCTTACGCTTAGCTTGTTAGAAATAATTTTTTTATGCACAGCATCAATTAATGATTTATTTTGAATACTCAATAATGTTCTGGCATGACCATATTCGATTTTTCTATTTTTTAGACTTTCTTGAATATTTCCAGGTAGTTTTAAAAGTCGCATTTTATTTGCAATTTCTGATCTGCTTTTAGATATTTTTTTTGCAATTTCTGATTGGCTAAAATTGTATTTATTTTTTAATAATAAATATCCTTCCGCTTCCTCCATTGAGTTTAAATTGGCCCTTTGAATATTTTCTATAAGCGCTAATTCCATCATTTCAAAATTGTCATCAATTTTTAAAATATATGCCGGCATTGTATTTAATTTAATTTTTTTTGCTGCTCTATATCGTCTTTCACCTGCTATGATTTCAAATCTACCATCATCATTTTTTCTAACTGAAATAGGCTGAATAATTCCTTTTTCTTTTATAGATTCGATTAAACTACTGAGTTGCTTTTCATCAAAATTTTTTCTAGGTTGATTTTTATTTGGGATAATATTGTTTATAGGTAGTTCTGGATTAAATTCTTCTGATTCAACATTGGAATTATAATTTTTAATTAATGCACCCAATCCTTTGCCTAATACTTTAGTCATTATTTTGCAATATTTCTGAAACTAAGTTCATATAGTTTTGTGATCCAGTTGATGAAGCATCGTATAGTATAATAGGCTTCCCATGACTAGGAGCTTCCCCTAGTTTAACATTTCTATTAATTAAAGTTTTATAAACCTTATCCCCAAAGTAATCTTGAACTTCTGTGAGTACTTGCTGAGATAGATTTAATCTTGAATCAAACATGGTAATTAATATTCCTTCAATTTTTAAATTAGAGTTTAGATTTTTTTGTACTAATCTTATAGTGTTTAATAATTGTGATAAACCATCTAATGCATAATACTCACATTGTATTGGAATTATGATAGAATCACTAGCTGTTAATGCATTAATGGTTAGCAGCCCAAGAGATGGCGGGCAGTCAATAATAACATATTTATATTTACCTTTTATATTTTGTATAATTTGTTTCAATATAGTTTCTCTAGTAAACATACTAACCAATTCTATTTCTGCCCCAGCTAATTTTGATTCTGATGGAATAATATCTAGAAAATCGATATCAGTTTTATGTATTGCGTTATTAATATTTTTATTATTGATTAATAAATCGTAAATAGAAAGTTTTTTATTAGAAATTCCTATCCCTGTTGATGCATTTGCCTGTGGGTCCATATCAATTAATAGAATGGGAGTTTCAGTAATTGCTAAAAATGATGCAATATTAACTGCAGAAGTTGTTTTCCCTACACCCCCTTTTTGATTTAATACCGCAATAGTTTTTGTTTTAAATGATTTCATTTTAATAAAATAATATTTTAAAATTTACAATTTGATATATTTTTATACAATATTCCTGATTTTTAAAGAAAATGTTTTATCTATGTAAAAAATTACTCTTAAATTTAAGTAACTAAAAACTGTTAATTGAATATTAATATACATATAATTTCCTAAATGTTAGATAATTTAAAATTGAGATGGTTGGTTATTGTTTGCACTATAGTTAGTTCCCTATATTATATTTATCCATCTGTTGATTATTATATTTTCAATAATTTATCACAACAAAAACAAAGCCTAAATTTAGGCTTAGATTTAAGGGGTGGTTTAAATATAATTTTAGAGCTTGATGATTATTTGTTTTTACAACGATTATCTAAGAAAAACTTATCAAATCAATCAAGAAATAAATTCAATGAAATATTAAAAAGTGCTCAAAAAAATGCTAATAATAATAATACTAAATTAATTAAGGAAGTTGAACTATACAGTGAATCTAATAATATAAAATTAAATAAATATTTTTCTAATTTATCTAAATCATCTGATAATTATCAAGTTATTAAAGAGATAAATAGTCAACATGATTATGCAATGCAAAGCATTTTAGATATTATGAGAAATAGAATTGAAGACCATGACCAGTATGGTCTTGGCGAGCCAAGTATTCAGAAATTAGGTGATAATCGTTTGGTTGTAGAACTGGCTGGTGTTACAGATATATCAAAAGCTAAAAATTATATTCAACGCACAGCAGATTTTGAATTATCTTTAGTTGAAAATCAAAATCAACTAACAGATGTTATTGTAAAAATACAAGGTTATATTGATTCTAAGATGGATAGAAGTTTAGCTATTGATAGTCTTATGATTCCAGATGGTGGATCTGAAGGATATCTAGTTAATATAGAAAATGTTCAAGCAATAAAAAATTTACTTAAATCAGATGAAATTAATAATCTTATAAAATCAAATAGCAAAATTGTTTGGGATAATAAATCTTTAGCATATTACAATCAGGATAATGAATATGTTGAGTATAAAAAATTATATTTAGTTTCTTCAAATCCTGCAATTTCTGGTGGTATGATACAGACACCAAAAGCTATTGTTGCAGATATGGGTAATAATAATGCAGGGCAGTGGGTTGTTAATTTAGATATGAATAAAGAAGGCAGAAAAAAATGGAGTAAATTTACAGGAGCAAATATTAATAGGCAGGTTGCTATTATATTAGATGATTTGGTTTTTATGGCACCATTTATTAGAGATAAAATATCTTCTGGAAGTACTCAGATTAGTGGATTTGAAAGCATGGAAGAAGCTAAAGATATTGCAAGTATATTAAAGGCTGGGGAGTTGCCCGCTCCTATATCTATTGTACAAACAAATTATGTCGGTCCATCGTTAGGTAAAGATTCCATTAATGACGGTGGGAAATCTATGATTATAGGCTTATTCTTAGTTCTTATATTTATGTTACTATATTATAAGGGCTCTGGTCTCATTGCAAATTTGGCAGTTATTTGTAATATTATTATTGTATTTGCAGTTTTATATACAATGAATGCTGTTTTAACATTACCAGGAATTGCAGGGTTGTTATTAACAATAGGAATGTCAGTTGATGCTAATGTCATTATTTTTGAACGAATTAGAGAAGAAATTAATTCAAAAACTCCAAATTATGCTGCCATTAAAAATGGATATAATAAGGCATTTGCAACTATTCTTGATGCAAATATTACAACACTTTTAACAGCTTTTATTTTATCATTTCTTGGCTCTGGCCCAATTGTAGGATTTGCGACTACATTGAGCGTGGGTATTTTATGTTCAATGTTTACGGCGATATTTTTTACTAAAACAATTTTTTTAACATTATTTAAGATTAATAAAATTAAGAATTTAAGCATATGATCCAGAATTTTAAATTTAGCTTTGTGAAATATTTTAAGACTATGTTTATTATATCTTCAGCAGCATTTATTATAAGTGTATTATCATTATTTATTTTAGGCATTAAAAGTTCTATTGATTTTACAGGTGGAACTATTATTAATGTTGCAGTTGATGGTACGATTGATTTAAGCAATTTACGAAAAGTATTAGAAGAAAATTTGAATCAATCTATTAATGTTGTAGAAGTTAAATCTGATGAAGAATCATATATTTTGTTAAAAATGAGTTATTTGTCTGATGAAAAAATTATTAATGATTTATTAGAGACAGTTTATGGTAATAATTATGTAATTAATCAAATAGAATCAATTGGGCCAAAACTAGGAGATGAATTAAAGATAAATGCACGTAATGCTATTATCGCATCTTTGTTGCTGATTGGGTTATATATAAGTATAAGATTTGATGGATATTATGCAATTGGGAGTTTATTTGCTCTTTTACACGATGTATTTATTACCTTAGGAATTTTTATTTTTATGAATATGGAAATTAGCATATCTATTATAGCTGCGTTATTAACAATTGTAGGATACTCACTGAATGATACAATTGTAATTTATGATAGAATTAGAGAAAACATGTCTTTAAATCCATATCGTGATAAGAAAAAGATTTTTAATACTTCTTTAAATCAAACTTTAAATAGAACATTAGTAACATCATTGACAACATTAATAGTTGTTATTGTATTGTATTTTTATGGAGGGAATGTATTAAAACCATTTGCAATAGCATTAATTATTGGAGTTATATTAGGTACATATTCATCTATATTTATCGCGAGCCCAGTAACATTATTCTTAGAAGAAAAGTATAATATAGAAACGGAGGAAGATTAATATTATGTCTATAAATGTGATTGTAGGAGGACAATGGGGAGATGAAGGAAAGGGAAAAATTGTTGATTTATTGAGCAAGGAGGCAAATGTAGTTGCAAGATATCAGGGTGGTAGTAATGCAGGGCACACCGTTTATCATAATGATAAAAAAATTGTTTTACATCAGATACCAACTGGAATATTAAGAGAAAATAATATATGTATATTAGGCAAAGGAATGGTTGTCGATCCCGATGGAATAGTTGAAGAAATTGAATGCTTAAATAATAATAAGATTGATTATGCTAATAGAATTATTATTGATTATTACGCACATATAGTCACTCCATTACATAAATTAATAGATCAAATCAACGAAGAAAAATCAGGATCAAAGATTGGGACTACTTGTAAAGGAATAGGACCAACCTATCAAGATAAATATCAAAGGATAGGTATTCGAGCAATAGATTTATTAGATTTATCATTATTAAAAAATAAATTAGAAAAGCGTATTAAAATAGCATTAGATAAAAATGAAATTTCATCTGATGATTTACTAAATATAAATTTAACTGATTATTATAATTCATGTAAAATAATTAAAAGTTTTATTCAAGATTCATTCCCAATTTTATTTAACAAAAATGTTGGTAATATATTGATTGAAGGAGCACAGGGTACGCTATTAGATATAGATCATGGTACATTCCCTTATGTTACATCTTCTAATTGTTCTTCAGGGGGAATTAGCACAGGTCTTGGGATACCCGGAAATAAATTGAATAATATTATTGGAATATTTAAGGCATATGTTACGCGTGTTGGAGGAGGACCTTTTCCAACAGAACTATTTGACGCTGATGGTAAAAAATTACAATCTATTGGTAAAGAATTGGGGGCAACCACAGGAAGAGTAAGGCGTTGCGGTTGGTTTGATATTGTGGCTGCAAAATATAGTGCATCGATTAATGGCTTAACAGGAATTGCATTAACTAAATTAGATATTTTAGACAATTTTGAAACAATTTATGTTTGTACTCATTATGAATTTAGAAATAAAAAAATTATAGAGATGAGCAGTGTTTTAAATTATTTAGATGAAGTTACCCCTATTTATAAGGAATTTAAAGGTTGGAATTGCTCTATAGAAAGTACTAGCTCTTTTGATGATTTACCAAAGGAAGCAAAGGTATATATTGAGTTTTTATCAGTTAAAATTGGCGTTCCTATTGAAATTATTTCTATAGGACCTAAAAGGCATCAGATATTAAATTTACAATAATTATGAAAATCAACTGTCTTGTATTAATTTAAACCATGGCCATATATTTAAAAACATTTTGTTTAATATTTATAATTTCCAACGCTCTTATTTGTGATCCCTATGAACAATTGGATATTGATTTTTTAAAAATCTCAAACAAAAAAAATATTCAGAAAAATAAACCTGTTAATAAGAAATCTAAAAATTCACTACCAAAGTATCTTGATGCTATTAAAGATTATAACAAAATTTCTGGTTTATGGAGTTTTTATTATGATGAAAATAAAAATAAATTATTACTTTCATTAGAACCTAAGCACTTTAAATCAGAGTATATGATGAACATTACCAGGCAATCTGGAGATGCCTACTATTATGGAAGTTCAGCAATGCTAAATGAGTTTCCGTTTATATTTAAACAAGTAGGTGAAAACATCCAAATGATTCATGTAAATGTTTTATTTAGAGCAGATAAGGAGAAGTCAATTTCTAAAGCTGTAGAAAATGATTTTTCAAATTCAATCATAGCTACAACAAAAATAATTTCTAAGGAACATGATTCTACAAAAGCTATTTTAGTTGATGCAAATAAATTATTTATTAGAGATATATCTTATATTTCTCAAAGAGCTAAAGGAAAATATAAATTTGACTTAAAAAACAGCTCATTTATTGATATTGAATCTTTTGAAAAGAATATTGAACTTGAAATTTCAGCACATTACATTAGCAGTAAGTATACAGACTCTTATACTTTGCCAAATTCTAGAAGTATGGAGATGAAGTATCATATCAGTATTATGGAATTATTAGAAAATGATTTTATTCCAAGGCCCGTAGATGACAGAATAGGATATTTTTCTACAATATATCAAGACTATTCTAATACTCTTCAAGAATCTCAATACGTTAGATATATACAAAAATGGAATTTAGTTAAAAAAGATTCATATAGCAAATTATCCGAACCAGTTGAACCTATTGTATATTGGATTGAAAATACTGTACCTGAAGAATTTAGAGATGCAATTAAGGAAGGCATAGAATCATGGAATATTGCATTTGAAGCAATTGGATTTAAAAATGCAATTATAGCAAAGCAAATGCCTGATGATGCTACATGGAATCCAGCAGATATTCGATATAATACTATTAGATGGTTTATTCAACCAGGTTCTGGTTATGCAGTTGGTCCAAGTAGGGCAAACCCATATAATGGACAACTATATGATGCAGATATACGAATAAGTGCTGATTTTGTTACTAGTTTTTATAAAGAATTTGATGAATATGTAGTACCTATCACTGAAGATGAAATAGCAAGCTTATGGCATGACAACCATAATCATGATGAAGGAGAACTGTGTAATTATTCTGAGAATTTAAAAAGAGAAATGGCCTATGGGTGGAATCAATTAATTATTAATGGTGGACTATCTGGTACTCAAGAAGATTTAGAAAGATATGTTCATCAAGGATTAGTTGATTTGGTTTTACATGAAGTTGGGCATACACTAGGATTACGTCACAATTTTAAAGGGAGCTCAATATATTCAGTAGAACAATTAAGCGATAAAAATTTCACTCAAAAATATGGGATTAGTGGCTCCGTAATGGATTATCATCCTGTTTGTCTATTAGATGGAGGACACACATTATTTCAAACAAAGCCAGGACCTTATGATATGTGGGCAATTCAATATGGTTATGAACAATTCCATTCAAATGATTTGATTACGAATTTAGAAAATATTGCATCTCAATCTAATCATCCGCTACTTGTTTATGGTACAGATGAAGATTCTTTTGGGACCTCATCAAAAGGAATCGATCCATTATGTAATGTTTGGGATATGAGCAACAACCCAATTGAATTTTATAAAGATGAATTAAAAGGAGTAAATTATTTATGGGATAATTTATTAAAAAAATTTGAAGTTCCAGGTGAAACCTATCAAAAAATAAGGAGTGTTTTTTCACAAGGAATTGGAGAATATATGTATGCAGGAAGATCTGCTACTAAATTTATTGGAGGAATTAATTTTAGTAGAAATCATATTGGAGATTTTTCACAACAAAGTCCGTTTACTATTATTGATTCAAGGAGTCAAAGAGAAGCATTAGATTTTATTTTAATAAATTATTTTGATAAGAATGCTTTTAATTTTAGCCCTGAATTACTTAATAAATTAGCACCTGAAAGAAATGAAGATTTTAGAGATTATGTATGGACATTAGATAGGCCTGATTATCCTATTCATTCAGTTGTTAAAAGAATGCAAATGTACCCATTGTATTCATTGTATCATCCTAGACGTTTATCTAGAGTTAAAGATAATGAATTAAAAAATAATACTAGTGATATTTTTAGAATGGAAGAATTATTTACAAAAGTTAATGATGTGATTTGGCAAGAATTAGAACATAAAGAAAATATTAATAGTTATAAAAGAGAATTACAAATAATGCATATTACTATGCTATCTAATATTTTATATAATACTGATTCGATGCCGGCTGATGCTATTGCGTTTGCAAGAAGTAGTTTAAGCGGAATATTAAAAGATATTTATTTATCCATGGTTAATAGTGATGTTGATTATTATACAAAATCTCATCAAGAATATTGTTCTAAATTGATAGAAGCAGTTTTAGATCCAAAAATTCAAATTAATTAAATTAAAATGTTAAACCTTGTTGTTATTTTAGGTCCCACTGCATCTGGGAAAACTAACCTTGCTGTAAAATTAGCAGATTCCTTTGATACAGAAATTATATCTGGAGATTCAAGGCAGATTTATAAAGGCATGGATATTGGGACCGGTAAAGATTTATGTGAATATCAGATTAATAATAAAAAAATCCCTTATCATTTAATTGATATTTTAAATCCAGAACAAGATTATAGTATCCATCAATTTAGAGAAGATTTTTATCGTGCATATAATAAAATAATAAATAAAAATAAATTTTCAATCTTATGTGGTGGCTCAGGATTATATTTAGAATCAATTTTATTAAATTACCAAATTCCTAATGTCCCTCCTGATAACAATTTAAGAGAAAAACTTCAAAAGCAGAGTTTAGAGATATTGAAAAATAAGTTAAAAAAAATAGATAGCAGTATTTATGATTCTAAATATCATATTACAAAACGTAGAATTATAAGAACCATTGAAGTGTTTAATCAAAATAATATAAATAATAAAATTATCTTACATCCTCCTATTAATAATTATTGTGTATTGGGTATTCTAACAGACAGAGAGATACTATTGAAAAAAATAAAGAAAAGATTAGATGAAAGATTAAATAATGGAATGATAGAAGAGGTTGAGAATTTAATTAAAAATGGGATAACACTGGATCGTTTAAAATATTTTGGATTAGAATATAAATTTTTAGGAGAATATTTATTTGATAATATTTCATTTGAAGAAATGGTGAATAAATTAAATGTAGCAATCAATCGTTTTTCAAAAAGACAAATGACATTTTTTAGAAGAATGGAAAAACGAGGAATACAAATTAAATGGATTAATAATAATGATTTGTCTATAGCAAAGCAATATATTAAAGATTGTTTATAAAATGAATTTTAATCATACTTTTAATAAATATATAAAAAAATCAATTTATCCAGCTTTAGATCGCCATCCTATCCCAGACCAAAAACATTACAATTCTTTTATTATTATTCCGGTTTTTAATGAGCATGATTATTTATTAAATACATTAAAAAGTATTAATAATCAAAAAAATATTTATTTAAATAATACGTTAGTTATTCTTGTGATAAACAATAGTATTAATTCAAGTCAATCAATTAAAAATAATAATGTATCTACACATTTGTTGATTAAATCTTATAAATTTAATTTTGAATATATTGTTTTAGATTATTATTCAAAAGGTAATGAACTTCCTAATAAAAAAGGAGGTGTAGGAGTAGCTAGGAAAATCGGGATGGATTATTGTTTAAAATATTCAAATCAAGATAGTTTATTATTTTGTTTAGATGCAGACACATTAATTTCAAAAAAATATTTAACTCAAATAATTAAATGTTATAATCAAACAGATTTTAATACATGTGTTATAAAATTTTTACATCAAAAATCATCTAATCCAAAAATAGAGAAAGCAATTCGATTGTATGAACAAACATTATACAGCATTGCAAATCAAATTAGAAAGTGTGAATCTCCATATGGGTATGTAAGCATGGGATCAACAATTATTTGTAAAGTAAAAGCTTATATCTCTGTAGGAGGAATGTCTAAAAAATCTGCAGCAGAGGACTTTTATTTTATGCAATCTTTAGCAAAATACAATTCAATCCATTTCATTGATGATTATTTAGTATATCCATCATCAAGACTGGAAATGCGAGTATATCTAGGTACTGGGTTTAGATTATTGCAATATGAAAAAAATAATTTTTTTTTAGATTTAAATTTTTCTGATAATTGTTTTAATACAATTAAAAAAATCATAGTATTT
>Ga0208639_1000778_pt1 | contig 23328 bp, 23 predicted proteins | sample ETNtaG_33_FD_185772 | JGI IMG/M metagenome (GOLD analysis project Ga0208639, IMG submission 185772) | Marine microbial and viral communities from oxygen minimum zone, Eastern Pacific Ocean - ETNP201310SV76 (SPAdes) (version 2) | ecosystem: Environmental > Aquatic > Marine > Oceanic ...
ATCAGCATTCCCCCAGACAAAAGGAAGGTGTTGATGATGTCCATGGGCATAACTCTCATATTGGTTGAGATAACACAGCAATTTTATCTATATCATTTGGGTTTGTGGGATATGAAGACATCTTTGCCAATTCATCTTTGTGGCATATCAGGGATACTTGCGGGGATCATGATGCTTAGACCAGATCAATCTGGTTTTGAGTTTTTAGCATTGATCGGTTCGCCAGGAGCTCTACATGCGATCTTGACCCCTCAGTTGAATCATGGCCCCTTACCTTTCCTCATCTTTAAATATTATGTTAGTCATACTGGTATAATCCTGGTCCCATTGTTTCTTGCCATTGTTTTAGGCCATAGGGTCACAGGATCATCATGGTACAGGGTGATATTATTTTGCCAGGTTCTTATATTATCCATCGGTGCGTCTAACTATTTGATTGGATCAAACTATATGTACTTGGCTGAAAGACCCATGGTCAATAATCCTATGGTCATTGGAGAATGGCCTTGGTACATACTTGGATTTGAATTTATTGGAATAGTTCACATCCTCCTTTTTTATTTTGGTTATCGTAGAATGAGACCATTACCATATTAGTTGATATCAACTAATAAAAGATATAAGGTCTATCATACAAGTGAACAACTTGAAGAAACAATTTCTACTTGATCCAGACATTACCTTTCTGAACCATGGGTCCTATGGCTCTTGTCCAATCCCTGTCTTTGAAGAATATCAAAGATGGCAGAGAATCTTAGAGAAACAACCTGTTCAGTTTATTACTGATGGGATGTGGGATGCCCTTAAGAATTCTAGAATAGCTTTGAGTGAATTTGTTGGTTGTGATGAGGGAGAGATCTTGTTTTTCCAGAACCCTACCTCGGCCATTGCCAATGTCATACACAGTTTGAGACTGAATATTGGTGATGAGGTATTGATGACAGACCATGAGTATGGTGCAATGATAAGAGCATGGAATATTTGGGGTAAAAAAAATGGTGTGGACATTATTCAGCAGAAAATTCCATTACCAATTCATTCTGAAGATGATTTTCTTGATGCTTTTTGGAAAGGTGTCACTGAAAGGACAAAGGTCATTTTCATTTCCCAGATCACAAGTCCAACAGCACTTATTTTTCCAATAAAACGTATCATTGATAGAGCGAACACTCAGGGGATAATGACCATTGTGGATGGTGCACATGTACCCGGCCATATTGACATTGATATTCATAAATTAGAGTGTGATTTTTTTACTGGAGCCATTCACAAATGGCTCTGTGGACCTAAGGGAAGTTCTTTCCTCTATGTGAAGGAAGTACACCATGATTGGATCAAACCGGTCATATATAGTTGGGGTAAAGATGGAGATGACCCGGGTCCATCAGAATTTCTCCAAGATTTTCAGTGGCAAGGGACAAGAGACATGTCATCCTTTTTGACCATCAAAAGATCAATCGATTTTTACCTTGACCATATTCATCCACTGCAAAAGGTTTGTCGTCAATTGAATCTTGAAATTTTCTCAGGATTTGAATCTGTGCTTGGTACAAGACCAATCTCAGATGGAGGTGACTGGGTCGGTCAGATGGTCTCACACCCATTACCATCAAATGCCCCTCGCAATATCAAAGATATACTTTGGAATGAATATAAAATTGAGATCCCTATTGTCGAATGGCAGGGAAATAATTACATACGATCATCTATTCAGGTCTATAATAATAAAAAGGACATAGATGTTTTAATGAATGCCTTGGTATCTATTTTATAAATTTGGTATGAGAATCTCATGAGATATCTTTTAATTCTACAACTTCTTTTTTCAATTGTTCAGGCGCAGCGCATACAATTGTTTACCCGAACAGATGATATTTTTACCTCTTCAAATCATTTTACATTAAAAAATAAAAAAGTGATCTTTTGGGAAGATGAGGTTGTGCTCATGACCGTTCCAATAAGAAATCTTGTAGAGGTTCGATATGCAGAGAAATCATATTCCTATGTTGGAACGCCGTGTATTTTTCTCGGATCCTTGATGCTAGCAGCAACTGCAGGCCTGGGTGCGGCAGGTCACTTGGAGGAATCATATGTCTCAGAAGAAGAATTACTAATTGGAGTTGGTGGGGGCATTGCTTTTTATTTAGTAGGGAAATTATTGAAGTTGGTAGGTGCACGTTTTGGAAGCGATATCATATACGAGGATTTTGATCGTTTGGATCGATCTACGAAGAACCTTGTTCTTGAGTCAATAAGTCTTGATATGCAGAAAAAGGAAAAACAAAGTGAGTTCATGTATGGTCCTGAGGGACGTAAGAGGGGTTTGAAATTCTCTTGGGAAGGTAAAAAACCTTGGAAGTCCAAATATAGGCCAAAAAGAAAGATCATTCGTTTCTCCTTCTTTTGATCGATCGAATGCAGTGTATCATTACTGCGCTGAAAGCAGAATCTGACCCTTTTATTCAATACCTTGGATTGAAGCGAGATAAGGCTTTTAACTTTCCATATTTCATAAATAATGATATAGGAATTGCTTTGATAGGAGTGGGGGTTGGCAGAAAAAATATCAGAGCACGCATCCATAAATTTTTCAGATCTTTTGATGATACGGTAATTCAGTTTATCAATATTGGTGTTGCCGGAGGGAAGAAGAACCAAACAAGAATAGGCCAGTTATTCTTGATCAATAAGATCATTGATGATTCAACGAATCAAACATACTATCCAGATATCCTCATTGATCACCCATTAATAGAAAACTCTATAACGACGGTACAAAGGGGGGTTTATGATGGCGGAGGTCAGTATGATTCTCTGGTGGACATGGAGGCTTCTGAAATATTTTCGGTTTGTTCGAAGATCGTTCCTATTCATAATATTGCGATCATCAAGCTAGTCTCGGATCATATGGAAACTCACGAATCAGAATTTGACCATGATATGATTTCTTCGTTGCTAATGGGGAAAATGGATAAGATCACCTACTTCATTGACAAATATAAATTACTTGGTAGGATAAATGGCCCAATACTATCTAAAACAGATATGGACTGGATAACGCATAATAAAGAACAATATCTATTGACAGTCACGCAGGTAAATCAGTTAATGAATACCGTAAAAAGTTATAGACTCCATAATTCAAGCATTTCATTGCCAGAGATCAATGCTAAAAGGCCAATGACAAAAGTAGACCAAAAAAATATCTTTAGGGCTATCCGTGAAAAACTTGAAACCTAATTTTTCTCACATCTATGTTGAGAAAGATGTAGTTGGATACCCGCTCACAGATCTGGCATTATCAAAATTCTCAAGTTCAAGCATTGTAATGATCGACCACTATAAAGATCTCTTCAATCGTCCTGGACAGGATTTCCAAGTTCAAAAATTGTCTATGAAATTAATATTGGCCAAAAAGAAAGAACCATACCTCTATCCTGCGTCCAATATTATTCAGGACTATGACACACCTAATGTCTTTTATAATACTCCCATATTGAATTGTATATATAATTGTGATTATTGTTATTTACAGGGAATGTATAATTCTGGGAATCTTGTGGTCTTTGTTAATGAGGATGACATGATGGATGCCATTGACAGGGAGGTGTCAGATCCTCACGATCCATCCAGACCGACAGTTGTGTCCATATCTTACAATACAGATCTCTTGGCCATGGAGAACATATTACCTTTGTCACGTCGCTGGATCAATTATATTGATGGAAAAAGAGATACCATCCTTGAGATTCGTACAAAAAGTGCTCTCTTTGGTGCGATCAAGGACATAGAGCCCAGTGAAAATGTTATCTTATCTTGGACACTTTCTCCAGAACCCATATGTGCCAAATATGAGTCTACCGCACCACCATTAAAAAGTAGGGTCAATGCCATAAAGAGGGCACTGGATAGTGGATGGCAGGTCAGACTATGCTTCGATCCAATAATTTTGATAGATGACTGGTTTGAAATATATTCACTATTCCTAAAGAGATTGTTCCAAGAGATAAATGGCTCCCACCTGAGAGATGTTACACTTGGAGTATTTCGTATGAATAAAGACTATTTTAATAGGATACGTAAGCGTGAAACCCGATCTGATATCTATTTTTCGGATTATGCAATTGAGAATGGTATCGTAGTTGTTGATAGTGAAAAAAGGAGATCCTCTATGGAAACACTTGTAAATATTTTAACTGAATTCGTTCCCAAGGATAAAATTCTAGTTTGGAAGAAGTGATTTCATAATGATTAAATTTCACCAAAAATAAGGTCTGTTATCTTTTAAGCTGTATTTAACCTGATCTTATAAAAAGATAAAATAAAGAGCACTATATGACCCTAAAGGCAATCATCTATATAATATCAATCACTTTCATTGTTGGATCATTGGTACTTGCATTATGGTATAGAATGAATGAAGATGATGAATAAGGTAAATACTTGTTCCACTATGCTATTTCCAGCATTGAATGCAACCGATCACTCTAGTCAAACCAGTTTCATAAATATAAGTAATGATCACTTGTCAAGGGCCCAAAAGGTGTTTCTTGTTAAATAGAGTTCTTATTGCCTTGATACTGTCTTTTGTTCATGGTGCAGATCGTGATAAAAGCATGGTGCAGAGGTCTCAGATAACATTTGTAGGAACAAAATTCAATATTGTTCAAAATGGAGATACTCCCAATAGATACATTTGGCTCCATGGCGATGAGCAAACAGCGAGGATGGCATTGGAACATCATGTTGCCCTTTTCGGTGGAATCGCATTTTTTGTTCAGAGCGAGACAAGAGAGATACCCTTTGAGTCAACCATGATCGATCCAAATAGGGTCTTCTCTAGAAAGGGTGCCTATCATGCTTTAAGAAAATTCAAACCAGGTTGGCAGCCTGGAACCTTGAAGAGGGCATTGGATCTGATCGATAGAGAAAGGAGTGCCTTTCTTGACATTTTGATACCGAGTAAGAATGGTGTTTTGATATCAGTACATAATAATTTTCGTGGATATAATGTTTACAGAGAAAAGGATAAAAGTCAGCGGATATCGATCAAATCAGATCAAAATCCTCGTGATTTCATAATATGCACCAATAATGATGATTTTGAAAATCTCTCATTGGGGCCATATAATGTGGTTCTTCAAAATATATTGCCAGAGAAGGATGATGGCTCCCTGTCTTGGGAAGCCATAAGGCGAAATGTGAGATATTTGAATATTGAGACTAGGTTGGGATACCTCACACAACAGAAAAAAATGTTGTCATTCGTTGAAAGTACCTTGAATTAAGATGTTGATAGATCTTTTACAAAGATTGATACGGTGGATGCCTCTGGTGCTTCTTGTAATGCTATTCATGGTGGATCGTGATAATACTTTTCATAAGGTTGGATATATTGTTTTACTCTTGTCATACACCAGTATCTTGATCATTAGAGTTCTCTATGCCAAGGAGACCTGGCATCGAGAATTCAACACCAATGATCTTGGTCGAGATTCCAAGATCGAGAAAATGAGTGATTATCAAGATACCTTGGCCAACATAGATGATGCAGGTAAAGAATCAATCAAGTAAATATGATAGATCGATCGTAGAATACAGTAGCATTTTTTTGAACAGATCATTGAGTCTCAAATTACAAAGTTAATAATTATCAATAACGAGGAGTTGTTATGAAGCAAGTTGACATAAAAAGTTTTTTGATCGGAGTATTGGTAACAATGTTAGTATTTGTAACCATTGGCGCTGATGAAGCAGAGTTCAAAGATGGCGATTTGGGTGATATTGTGGTCAACTCCATCACGATAAGAGATGACGGGCATGGAGGTTTTATCACTGCATATAATCAAGATCAAAAGAGGACACTCTATCTAGGGACAGGTAAAGATGAGAATGGATATGTTCAGACCTATAATAAATATGAGGAGCCAACGGCGTATATTGGTTCTAATAGGGAGATGGATGGAGTGATCGTTCTAAATGATAGATATGGGGCACTAGGATATACTCGTTCAGGTAAGAAATGAAGATAGGGGTTATTTTTGTTTTACTGTTATTGTATGCATTCATCAAGAATCGTGACAGATTGAAAAACTATAAATAGTTCACTATTGAGAATAAAAGATATGTGCAAAATAATTGCAAATAAATAAAATATATTTGCAAAAATTTAAGATTTAAGGTTAGGTTCCGACCTTGAAGAACAGGTTAATCTATTTTATAATAAATTTTGTATCACCATGGAGTTAAACTTTCTTGAGATTAAAATAAAAAATCATAATTAGATATGTCAAAAAAAATAAATATAGCTCTTTTTGGATTTGGCCGAATTGGTCGCAATCTTTTTCGGTTGGGATACAATAATCCTAACTATAATATTGTTGCAGTTAGTGACTTTGGTTCGGCAGAGGCACTTCATTATCTATTGGTAAGGGATTCGATTCATGGTTTTATGGATGATGAGGTAGTCCTTGATGGAAATCATTTGGTAGTAAAAGATCAACGGACGCGAGTAATCAGTGGTGGAGAGCCTGGCACCATTCCTTGGGATGCATATGATGTTGATGTTGTCATTGATGCGACAGGCCGTTTTCTTAAAAGAGATCAACTTGATGCACACTTGAATTCAGGAGCAAAGAGAGTATTTATAAGTAGAAACGCGGAAGATCCTATAGATCGATATGTGATCCCTGGGGTTAACGATTCAAGTATTGATAGCTCCGATCAGATCGTATCTACGACCTCTTCAACAACTCAGGTACTGGCACTGATGGTGAAAATGTTGGATGAAAGTTTTGGTCTAAAGCGTGCAATGATGACCACTGTGCATGCCTATACAGCTGATCAGCCATTGGCGGATGCTGCAGGTGTGGATCTTAGACGCAGCCGTTCAGCGGTTGAGAATATCATTCCCAATAGTACTCTAGCTCCATCTATAGTAGAGGACCTCATGCCTCAGTTTACTGGAAAACTTGATGGAATTGCATTTAATGTACCTGTCCCAAATGGCTCGTGTGTTGACCTGACCACAGAGTTGAGTAATACTCCATCTGTTGAAGAGGCAAATGAAGCCATAAAGAAATATTCAGAATCATCCCTTCAGGGTATAGTTGGCTATACAGAAGACCCTATTGTCTCGAGTGATGTCATAGGCAGAGAAGAGACGATGGTCTATGATCAAAAAGCAACCATGATCACAAAGGACATGCTGCTAAAGACATTGTGCTGGTATGATAATGGTTGGGGATTTGCCAGTAGGATTTTAGATGTAGTGGATGCTTATGCCACTTTGGAGGAAAACTAGTGAAAGTAGCCATTAATGGATTTGGAAGAATTGGTCGATCTGTTTTTCGCATTCTCAATAGTAGGGAAGACGTGGATGTTGTTGCCATCAATGACATCTTTGATAAAGGAGCACTAACCTATCTATTGAAATATGATACTGTCATGGGTCGATTTCCTGAAAAGGTGACTCTAGAGGGAGACATATTAAAAACTGAAAGCCAGGCCGTAAAATTGGTCGCAGAGCGTGACCCATCAAGTTTGCCTTGGGGGGAATTAGGAGTGGATATCGTGATCGAATCCACAGGCATATTTCGTCAACGTAAACAACTTGAGGAACATCTTTCTGCAGGAGCAAAACGTGTGGTGCTCACTGTTCCATCTAAAGATGAGATAGACTATACGGTCGTTCTTGGTGTCAATCATGATGGGCTGCTTCCTGAGCACAAGATCGTTTCCAATGCATCTTGTACAACCAACTGCCTAGCTCCAATGGCAAAGGTATTAAATGATTCATTTGGCATAGAGATGGGTGTGATCAATACCATCCATGCATATACCAATGACCAAAGACTTGCAGATGTGCCTCACTCAGACTGGAGAAGAAGCAGAGCCGCCGCAGAGAATGTGATTCCTACAACAACTGGTGCAGCCAGGGCGGTAGGCAAGGTGCTTCCAGAACTAAATGGAAAATTAGATGGGATTGCAATGAGGGTTCCCGTTCCAGATGGATCTGTCGTTGATCTTAATGTAAGACTTGAAAAAGATGTATCAATAGACGAGGTCAATGACGCTGTCAGATCAGCAGCAGACTCTGGACCCTTACAGAACATATTGCACTATTCAACGCTGCCAGTGGTCTCAACAGATATCATTGGAAACCCTCACTCTTCAATATTTGATGCGCCCTTTACAAGAGTGATAGAAGGGAACTTTGTTAAGACCCTCAATTGGTATGACAATGAATGGGGTTATTCCAATAGAGTTGTAGATCTATTGGGTGTGCTACACGCTCTAGACTAGCCTTTTAATTCTAATATATTCCTGTAATGATCCAATACATGCGGGTTGCTCAAAGCATCGCTATTGGTGACCTCTTCCCCGTCAATTATCTTTTTGACAGCGACCTCAACCTTTTTCCCATTGATGGTGTATGGAATTCCTTTTGTCTTGATTATCTTATTGGGTACATGTCTTGGTGAGCATTGGGTCTTGATCTGATATTTAATGTCATTAATCGTATCCTCATCCAGAGACATGTCATCCTTCAACATGACAAATAATATCACTCTTTGATCTCCATCCCAGTCTTGACCGATCACTAGGCTATCCTCTACGTTCTCCATTGATTCAACGACGCTATATATCTCAGAGGTACCAATCCTAATTCCTCCTGGGTTCAGTGTTGCATCACTCCTACCAAAAATCTTTAGACCACCATCGGAAGAGATTCTTATAAAATCACCATGGTGCCAGATTCCGGGATACTTTAGAAAGTATGCATGTTGATATTTATCTCCATTTTTATCATTCCAAAAATATATAGGCATGGATGGAAAAGCCGAAATACAGACAAGCTCTCCTTTTTCATCAAGGACAGGCTTACCTTCCGGATCATAGGAGTGAACATCCATTCCAAGACCTCGACATTGGAGCTCTCCCTTTTTGATAGCTAGGGTGGGACTACCCAATGCAAAGCAGGAGATAATGTCTGTTCCTCCCGATATCGATGCAAGGTGTACATCTTTTTTGACATGGTCATAGACGTAGTCGAAACTCTCTTCAAGGAGTGGTGACCCAGTCGATAGGATCATACGTAATTTTGAAAGGTCTGCAAATTCTGATGGTCGTATCCCTTCTTCTTTGCATGCATCAATGTATTTTGCACTCGTACCAAATATTGACATTTCCAATTCATCTGCGAGTTCCCACATTTTCTTGCCACTGGGATAGAAGGGAGAGCCATCGAACAAAACAATTGTCGATCCAAGGGAGAGTGAGGAGATCAACCAGTTCCACATCATCCATCCGCAAGTTGTAAAATAAAAAATGGTATCATTCCTTGTCAAATCACAGTGGAATTGCAATTCTTTCATATGTTGCAAGAGAGTTCCTCCTGCTGAATGGACTATTGATTTTGGAAGCCCAGTTGTTCCTGACGAATACATAATATATAGAGGGTGTTCAAAGGGTAATTGCTCAAATTGCAAGGGGTCTGATTCACAGTCCAAGAGTAGATCATATTCAACGCTATCCTTAATGGAATTTGATTTAATTGATCTCTCATCATCTATGATAATTACCTTCTCAACTGTTGGTAATTTTTCAAGGATACTGTTTAGTTTTTTAATTGAATCAAAATATTTTCCGTTATACTGATAACCTTGAGCAGCAAATATTACCTTTGGCTCTATTTGAACAAACCTATCTAGGACTCCCTTTATGCCAAAGTCAGGCGATGATGAACTCCATATGGCTCCTATCGAACTTGTAGCCAGCATGGCGGTGACTGCCTCTGGGATGTTTGGCATGAATCCTACCACCCTGTCACCCTTACAGACTCCTAATTCTCTCAATGAATGTGAGAGTTTTTCTACTTCTTTAAAGAGATCATAATAGGAGATCTCTCTAACTGGTTTACCTTCAGACTTAAATTTTATCGCAATATGATCATCGCGAAACCGAAGTAGATTTTCAGCGTAATTTAATTTTGTATCTTTGAACCATTCTGCGCCTGGCATGGCCTTTGTGTCATTGACAATGCTAGAATAGGGGTGGGAGTGAATAATCTCACAGTATTTCCATACTTCTTCCCAAAAATCAGGGATATTTCGTACGGACCAAAGATGTAAATCCTCATATCCATCAATGTCTTGATCATATCTTTCATTGATCAATTGGGTCAGTTTGGCCATCTTTGTTTTTTCAGGAGATTTTGGTCTCCAGAGAATATCTTTCATCATGTTACTCATTTAATGATCAGAATGATTAAGGTGGTCATGTATGGCCTCATATAAATTCTTATAATATGACCTACGATCCATAAAGTTATAAATGTTTGGTATGCGTTTCTCTAAGTTTTTACGATTCTCGATCAGATGAATCTGCACCTTCTTATTGCCAAATCCATTGATACTCGCGTGTCCCCCCCACATAGGATTAAGTTCAATGAAGACGGGTCTATCATTGACCAAGAAGAATTCAATTGCACCAAGATTACAGCCCAGTACCCTAACAGCACTTAGCACTTTATGTTCTATCGAAACCATTCTTTTACATAACCCTTCATTCAAGGAGATGAAACGATCAATGTCCTTGTCATCCATGTCCACATTATGGAACACAGCTTTCTTGCTGGTGACAGCATAGAATGAAAGTACTTTTCCAAAAAGGACGTGGACTCGATAAAGGTCTTGGTATTCAGAGCCATTGCCCGAGTCAATGAATTGAACTGCCATGACCCTAGTGGAGGACCTGAGTTTCTGTTGCTCTACACATCTCAAGATGAGAGTATTTAAGGCATGGCCTATCTCATTTTTCGTGGAGTCTGATGTCAGTATATGAATCCCCAGGCTTGCGGTCTCATTATTGGTCCGTAGAAATATTGATCTATGGTCATTTATGAATTTTGAAATGTTCTCCACTGTTTGATCAAAGTTTTTCTGGACCTCATCGGTACTAATGTTCAAGAAAGCAGGGCATGGTACAGAATGATCTTTCCAGAGTTGGAATGATCTATCCTTGCAGTCATAGTTATCGAAAATAGATATGTCATTGATAATGGGAATTTTTTTTCTGATATCTTCTAAACGCCTATCAATGAGATATCTTTGTCTATCTGTCGTATGCTCAGGACGTACTCTTACCCAAACGACATCAGCTTTTTCCACCCAACGAGTTTGTTCAATGGATTCACATGCATCCCTTAGTCCATCTGATTCAAATCTTCTTCTATTTTCCAAGTGCGATAGACGAAAGCGCCTTATGCCAATACCTTGTTTCCTGCCTATAAAGTAGATCTTTGTCTTATTGTTCAAGGTGATGTACCCTGTAAAATCGTCTTGATCGATTGAGCACAGATGTCAGAACTGGTCTGGTCACTATTGTGAATGAATTTATCTCTCATCTCTAATTGAATTTTCTTATGATCATTTATTTCAAGTGACCTAGAAATCAATTCAGGAAATATTTTAAATTCATTGACCACTGATCCATACCTCCAAAAATGATAGTCATCATTCTCCATCCAATCTATTTGATGGGCATTTATGAATATGCAGGGTCGAGGTCGTAGCATGACCCATTCTGTGACCATACTACTTACATCGCCAACATAAACATTAGCGATAGAATTGTAAGTTCCATCAATGCAATATTGACTATCATGGTCTATCTTTATGTTGTCAGAGTTGATCTCACTATTTTCAATGTCATATCCTGCTTTCTTCGATAAATGTTTGACGAGCGGATGAGGAGAGAATATCAAATTGTAGTCATTGTGCTTTGAGAAGAAATCTAATATGAATTTTCGCCATATAAGATAACTGGACAATCGCATGTCCCAATGTGGATTGTAATAGACTATGGGGTTATCATTATTGAATATACCTTTGCTATTGTAACTCTTATCCCTGAGCCAATCGAGTTTTGGTTTTCCTGTCAGGATCATCTTTTCTTCAGGTAGGGACAATTCTTGTCGTAGGCGATTGAGATGATATTCCCCTGGGACAAAAATATGATCAAACATATTCAACTTTGATTCAAATCCATATGCCCTTGTACCTGTACCATGGTATAGATACAAAAGTAGAGGTCCCTCAATTTCATGTTCTTTCATATATTCTGGCAGTTCGTGACTCGTAGATATGATCGCAGATGCATTGGATAGAATAGTGGTTATCTTTTTTATTCTTGTGTAAACAGGCGGGTATAGTTTATCCTTATAGCGATTTATCCTATATCTAAATGGCAATGGTATGTCAATCAATTCAAAGTTTGAGATACCATAATTTTTTGCGCTTTTGATTATTATATCTGTATTCCTAGGATTACCGGATATGATTTTAGTCTCAAAATCGCTGCTGGTTTCCGCGAATCTAAGAGCAGGCATGATAAGATGGTAAACATGGTGTGGACCATTTATGAAAAGGAAGACCACCGACCCTTTCTTATCTAATGAGGAAGAATTCATTTGCTCAATTCATTTGCAAGTTCTTGCGCTATTTCCTCAACATTCTTCATGAACTCATCAATATCATCCAGAGTTAAATCAAAGTTTACGGTTATGAGACGGATACAACTTTTATCATTTATTGACGCATGGTTTACCAGAGTATCTGCATTCATTATTAGTCTATCTCTGACCATGATCGTGAGTTCATTCCATTTCTTTTCATCTACTGTCGGTGGCTGAATTCTAAAGCATACATTCAACGATTCAACAGGAGACAACAACTCCAATATTTTTGATTGGTTGATTCTTAATTCAGCATGCTGGGCCATTGAAAAGAGATTGTCAATTCGATCCTCATAGCCATCATCTCCAAAGTATTTCCATGCCAGCCATAGCTTTAGAGAATCAACTCTTCTTCCGCATTGTAGGGAGTGAAGACCAAGGTCAAGTTCCTCGCCATCATCTCCATGAAATAGATAGTCTGTGCCTGGAACGGAGTTGACCTGCTTGAGCAAGGTCTTATCCTTTAAAATGATAGACGTGCACATCAAGGGGATGCCCATCATCTTATGAGCGCACCACGTAAAGGAATCCGATAATTCAGATCCCCTGAGTAAGGTCCGATGTTTTTTTGAAAGGAGTGCTGATCCGCCCCATGAACCATCGATGTGGTACCACATGCCATGCTCTTTACATATTGAGGCTATTTTTTCAAAAGGATCAAATACTCCTCTTACGGTTGTACCAGCGGTAGCACCAACAAAGAATGGCTTTTCTCCATTTTGGATGGATAACTCTATCATTGCCTCTAATTTGACAATATCCATGTGACCATTACCATCGCAAGGCACTTGCCTGATATTATCAATTCCAATTCCAGCCTGGTATCCAGCCTTCAGGAATGAATAATGTGACTCTTCAGAAACAAAACCAATGAGAGGTATGTTACTAAAAAGACCTGAGTTCCTTGAATTTGGGCACGCTCTTTCTCTTGCGCACAACATTGCAATGAGATTTGCATTACTGCCACCTGGGACAAATGTCCCAAATCCATCTTTATATCCGATCAATTGTGACATTTTTTCGATCAGGGTACGTTCCATCAATGTGCCCATTGGACTCATCTCGAAGGTGTACATTGAATTATTTGTTAATCCAGTGATAGCCTCCCCAAGGTAGCCCATGGTTGAAAAGCCAGAAAATAATTGATTGTAGAAGCGAGGGCTTGAGGTATTTACTGATGAATCTATATATTCATCAATAAAGAACTCAATTTCCTCAAGGTCACTTGATCCTTCAATGGAAAGGTCAAATCTTGAAAGAAGATCTTCAACTCTATTCATTGGGTGAACCATCTTGTCATTACTTCGGTTCAGATACGCTAATAATTTTTCATGAATTCGTTGGATGAACTCAAGTTCTCTAGATGTAGGCATATAATTAAACTGCGTGAAGATTATTGTGGTAGATCTCAAACCCCAAGATCATTAATTGACTCCGAATTGATGGATATATTTTAATATTATCGCGAATTGGTTCCTATATGAGCGATTCTTTTTTTTAAGTTCATATCTGTCAAATATCAAAGATTCGATCAATTCATGAAAATTGCTTTATTAACTGCAGGTGGCATCGCACCATGTCTGTCGGCTTCAATAGGTGCACTCATTCAAAAATATAATGAGATTGCTCCTGATGCCGAACTCATTGGCTACCAGAATGGATATAGGGGATTGCTTTTAGGTAATTCTATTCCCTTTTCAAATAGTGTCAAAGATCATTATTCAATTCTCTTTGATTTTGGTGGCTCACCCATAGGTAACAGCAGGGTAAAACTCACCAATGTTGATGATTGTTTTAAAAGGGGATATGTCAAGGATGGTGAGGACCCACTGAAGGTGGCCGCAGACCAATTGATTAAGGATGAGATCAATATTCTACATACCATTGGAGGTGATGATACGAACACCATGGCAGCCCAACTTTCCTTCTACCTTAGGGATAATGGATATGATTTGACGGTTGTCGGACTTCCAAAGACCGTGGACAATGACGTCTTTCCTATCACTCAGACCTTAGGTGCATGGACCGCTGCAGAACAGGGTGCCATCTTTTTTGAGAATGTGGCAAATGAAAATACGACCAGTACTCGTCAGCTTATCATCCATGAGGTCATGGGAAGACACTGTGGTTGGCTCACAGCTCAGACCGCAAGAGACTATAGAGAGCGTCTGCATCAAAGAGAGTTTTTGCCTGATCTATTGGTCTCAAAGGAACGATGGGATATTGATGCTATTTTTATTCCCGAGGAGGACATAGACCTTGCGAGTGAGGTTGATCGTTTGAAAGGAGTTATGGACAAGAAGGATGGGGTCAATATCTTTCTGAGCGAAGGTGCAGGACAGGAGGCGATCGTGAGAGAGATTGAGTCCAATGGGGAAGAGGTACCACGAGATGCTTTTGGGCATGTGCGCTTGGATGAGATCAACCCTGGCCAATGGTTTGCGAAGCAGTTCGCCAATAAACTCGGTGCGGAGAAGACACTTGTGCAAAAGAGTGGTTACTTTGCGAGGTCTTCTAAGGCAAATAATAGAGATCTCAATTTGATAAAGAGATCTGCATTTTTTGGTGCCGAGCATGCACTTGAAGGAAAAAGCGGACTAGCAGGACTAGATGATGACAAGGCTGGGGAATTGAACTTGATAGATTTTGAGAGAATAAAGGGTGGGAAACCCTTTGACGTAGAATTGGATTGGTATCGATCCATGCTAATTGACATAGGACAAATAAAGGGATAAAGACATAAAATGGGACATTCATTAAAACCAGGCGTCGTCACGGGCGATGATTACAAGACTCTATTAACTGCTGCAAAGGAAGGTGGATACGCCCTTCCTGCCGTTAATGCCGTGGGTACCAACTCGGTCAATGCTGTCTTGGAGGCAGCTGCAAAGAACAGATCTGACGTGATCGTTCAATTTTCCAATAGTGGTGGACAGTTCTTTGCAGGAAAAAGTTTGGAGGATGGATTTGAGGCCAAGGTGCTTGGATCTGTTTCTGCTGCAAGGCACATTCATCTCTTGGCTGAGAAATATGGAATATGCGTGGTCATTCATACGGACCATGCCAATAAGGCTCTCATACCTTGGGTGGAGGCATTAGTGGGTTATAGTGAAGAACATTATGAAAAGACTGGTAGTCCATTATTTTCTTCTCACATGCTCGATCTCTCTGCAGAGGAAATCGATTTCAACCTTTCTGAGTCTGAGCGTCTACTAAAGAGGATGGCCCCCATTGGAATGAGTCTAGAGATAGAGCTTGGAGTCACTGGAGGAGAGGAAGACGGAGTTGGCTCTGATGATGACATTGGTGCAGATAATCCGAAGTTATACACCCAGCCTGAAGACTGTTTGAGAGCGTATCAGTTGCTTTCTCCAATCGGACACTTCAGTCTTGCAGCATCTTTTGGAAATGTTCATGGGGTATACAAGCCTGGGAATGTAAAACTCCGTCCAGAGATTCTAAAAAATTCACAGGATCTGGTTAAAGAAACCTGCGGAACAGGTGACAAGCCTCTAGACCTCGTTTTCCATGGTGGGTCTGGCTCTGATAAGGCGAAAATAGCTGAGGCACTATCCTATGGAGTCTTCAAGATGAACATTGATACGGACACACAGTTTGCTGTCTCAAAGGCAGTTGGTGCTTACGTAGAGGAAAATTCAAAGGCCTTTAAATATCAGATCGATCCAGATGATGGAACACCCTACAAAAAGAAATACGATCCAAGGGCGTGGATGAGAGCAGGTGAGCAGTCGATGGTGGAGCGTCTGGATGAGGCATTCCAGGATCTTGGATCGGTTGGAAAGACACTGGCCTCGTAAAATTTAGATAATGGTTTTGCTGATTAGATCTGTGCTTTTTTAGATCTAAGAAAGGCAAGCCAGACCCCAAGTCTCAAAATGGTGGAGAATATCATTACGGCGTGTATGGTGGTCCCAAGGTAGGGAAGCTCAGACACTCCAAATTCATCACGTGTGATGACTCCTCCAATGAGACCTCCTAGAAAGATGGACAGTCCTCTGTAGAATATCCTTTTTGAGGTGACCTTTATCATGTTCTTGCTCTTCATGTGCTCGTAGAGTCGATTGTCTAGAGCTAGCGCACGCCCACTGAACATGAGTGAGGCCAAGGATGCTATGATGATCGCACCAGGTAGAATAAGTTCATCAGGAAGATAGAAAAGTCCCACCCACAAGAGTGGAAATATTCCGATCGCCAAACTAGAGATGCGAATGGTGGAATAGGTACCGTTCTCATCGATCTTGGCGCCCCAATAGCGAAGACTGAATAGTCCCAATAACTGGCTGACATTTATGAGAATGGCCAGTTCAATGTAATCAAAATGTAAGTCTCTGAGCCAATAGACCATCATCAGTGGGCCAGAAACGTGAAACGCAAATTCCGAAAACGCATCGTAGGTGATGAATCGTTTGAGTTCCTTGCGAAGGCTTCCCTTGGGATCATAATTCTGGCTCTTTTCATCGCTAGCGGTATTGTCGGGTTCGTACTGCCTTTTGAGATAGAATGCACTTCCAAAATTGGCAAGAATTCCTAGTCCAAATATGATAACGAAGCCGTTGAATGCGTTGGTCTCTTTGTAAGCATTCAAGATGGCTCCTGCAGTTAAAGATGAGATTAGCATGAACACACGTACGATTTGAGATCGATTGCCAAAGTATCGTCCTCTTAATCGTCCGGGCACAAGATATCCCATCCAAGAGGTCCAGGGAGACATCTGGGAAATGGCCAGTGAGAAGTAGATGCAGACAATTCCAAGTAGCAGATAGTAATTCCCTGAGATGTATCCTACGTATAACAGAAGGGGTATCGTCAGGGTCTGGGTTATCTTGAGCACCACGAGCAGGGATTTTCTTGATCGGAAGACATCGTATAGCCAGCCCGTCAAATTTTGAAATAGGGCACCAAAGAAAATGGGAAAAGTCGAGAGAATGGAGATCTCGTAGCTCGTATATTTTAGATACTCAAAGAAAGCACCAAAATAGGTCTCAACCATTCCATACATGACCGCCCACCAGGAACCCTCAATGGTAGAGGTCCTAAGCGAGGATCGAATCTGACCTGTTTTTCTCTTCACTCGTTTTGTCATTATGTAATGCTTAATACTGGTTTGGATTCTTTTTCATTCTATTGGAAATGAGAGGAGATAGCGTGGTAAAATTACACCATTACTTTTGTAATATTTGCGGTGAAATATCTTAAAATTCTCCTGGGAAACTTAAAAAACACGGATGTGGGTCTCTTGGTGATGAGGGTTACGTTTGGTGGCATCATGTATTACAGCCATGGGCATGGCAAACTATTTGCAGGAGTGGATCGATGGCATGGTCTTGGAGGTGCCTTGTCCAGCATGATTGGTCTTGAATTTTTTCGAACCTTTTTTGGCCTAATGGCATCTCTATCGGAATCCATATTTGCATTGTTCATCTTAGTTGGACTTCTTACCAGGATCTCATCATCTCTATTGGGATTTACCATGCTGATAGCGACCCTTCGTCATGTTTTCGATGGTGATTTTCCTGAAATGGCGATTCTCTATATGGTATTTTGCATCTTGATGACCCTCTCTGGTCCGGGAAAACATAGCATGGATCATCGCTACCTTTCAAAATTTCAATAATGAAAAAAAATAGTATAAAACACATAAATAAAAGGAGTTAAATGAAAAACATTAGACAGACTATAAAGATTCTTTTTCTTTTAAGCGTGATAAATACCCAGGAACAATTTGAATCAGACATAGATGGTGAAGGGGCAGATAGTAACTATGGTAAAAAACTGAGAAAGAAATAATCTCGATTTCGCCACTCACGAGGTTTGCATTAACTGCCTTGATGATATTCGTTGGCTGGCAATTGGTCTACGATCTTTATCTTTTACCAAATGGCAGATTGGATGAGTTTTTGAGCTTATCTGGAGTGACCATAGCCTCAAAGATCTTATCTCTGATGGGTTTTGCAATTGAATCGGAGGGACGTCTCATTGGTTGTGTTGGTTCACGTGCTGTTGAGATAAACAATGGATGTAATGGGCTTCAACTTTTCGGCATGTTTTCAGGGTTTATTGTTTCCTACCCTGGGGCATGGAAAAACAGATTCATATTGCTAGCAACAGGTTCTATTGTTTTATTTTTTGTAAATGCGTTGCGCATAGCCTTTTTTGCAGTTTTTAATTCTATCTTTCCAGAGCACTGGGATCTTGCTCATGATACCAGCTCCTATATTTTTTTCTATCCAGTTGTCTTGACCTTCTGGTACATTTGCACACAAATGAGTAGCGAGGATTCTCCATTAGACCAATTGCAAACCTAGTTACTAGAATTCTCTTTTTTCTGGTAATGTATTTTGGTCTCATTAGACCTGTCCAGAAACAACTAACGTCTGAACTGGTCCTTCCCATGTTCGATGAGGTCGTAAACTTGAATGAAGATCTCATGGTAGGTTCTCAACAGGATGATATCACCATTGAATCCAAACAAGATAAATTCTTGGATGTACGCATCAGTTTTCCATTTGGGGCTTACTACTTTTTAGTGCTGTTTACTCTTTTTGGTACAAAATGGAATGGGTTAATGCGATGGATGCATGCCTACAATATGTTTCTTTTTATTGTATCGCCAATATTGGTTTGGATCTTACTGAATGAATTTCATTGGGTTGCTCCGATCATTAATGCTCATGAGATCGCGTACAAGGCGCTATTCCTTTCTCTGGGAATGATCATATCCGTGAGGGAGGTTCAAATGATCAAGGTTGGAACGTCTATTTTTTCCAGTTCTCGTAGGGGTCTGTAGTGAGGTTCATGTTGTAGTATCTCGGGTCGTGAGAGACTTCATTGCGTGCCCAGTCAGGTAGCTGAAAACTTTCGTCTTCCGATTCAAGTTCGATCTCTGCTACGATCAGTCCCTGATTCTTTCCGTGGAATTCGTCGATCTCCCATACGTGGCCCTCGTGCTCTACATAGTGTCTGGTCTTTTCAATGGTGCTGTTACCACAAAGATGTTCGAACATGTCTTTGGCATCCTCTTTTGGAATGCCATACTCAAATTCAAGTCTGGAAAGGCCTATCGTGTTTCCCTTAATGGTCAGGAAATGATCATCGTCCATGCTTCGAACCCGAACCACCTGGCGTTCATCATTGACGATGTATCCCTGCTTGACCGTCTTGGACCTTGATATCTCATCATGTGGGATGGTATCCACAAGAAACTTTCGTTCGATCTCAACTGCCATTTTTACTCCTTATCTGACTAAATGAAAAGTAACAGATCGAACTAAGTATTCCAGGATAAAACGGTTCGACCCCTAAAAAAGGCGTTCCCTTGATCGTGGATGTGATGTACCATGACATGGATATTAGAATGGGTACTCCCATCCACGTAACGGCCTTCATTCCATTCATTGGGAACGGATATCTCCGAATGGTGTTCAGGAATGGCAGGATCAATCCTGGAATCAATACGGATCCGATCACGTAGAATAGCTGGACAATGGATGGCATGAGATATGCAAGAAGGAGCGATAGAAAGGAAATGATGACTAGACCTTTCCTGATGAAAGGAACCGTATCCAGTGTCCTATTATCACTCTGTATTCTCCAGAGCATGTCACGACCAAATGAGATCGCACTTAGAAGACTGAGAGAGTCGATCGTGGACATGAGGGTGGCGATTATACCAGTCATGAATAATCCGAAAACACCAACGGGTAGTACGTCCAATGCCAGGAGAGGGAAGGTAAGAGCGGCCTGACCCTGTTGAATCGTTCCGACGGCGTATAACGCGCACGTAATGGTCAAGCAATCAAAGACCGCCCAAAAGAGGATGGAAATTAAAATTCCCCTTCGAGCGGTTTCCGGTGTTTTTGCGGCAGCACATCTTTGGAAGAATCCTGGGTCAATGAATGTCCAGGCCGCCAAGAAGAACCATGCCAGTACATACTGCAATGTATTCCCTCCAAGAGGGTCTAGGTAGCTTTCTGGTAACTCCTTGATCATTAGTACCGGACTCTGAACATTGGACCAGAGGTATCCCAGTAGAAGAAAAAAGCCTGTGAACATCAAGACAAACTGAATCAGGTCTGTCCTGACCACTGCACCAAATCCACCATTCCAAACGTACATGGCGCTAAAAATTGTGGATATCATGATAGCCGTTCCTAATTCCAATCCAAACATGAATTGAATGACAAATCCCATTCCAAGCAGGTAAGGTGCTGGACTTGCCAGGAACGATAAGATCAGCGCAGACATGATCCCTGCTCCATTGCCATAGACCTCTCTAAAATTGTCAGGAATCGAAATGCTTTTACTCTGCCTTATCTTTGGTGCTACCCAAAAAGCATAGGCCAATGCAAAAACATAATAGGGGAATGAGAAAATAAACCAGGTCTGTAACCCATAAAGAAAAGTGTTCTCCCCAACTCCAAGGATCGCACCATACCATGTTGTCACGAGCGTCGCGACAAAGCCAGTAATACTCAATCTTCTTCCGGATAAGATGAAATTCTCTTCTGAAGATTCCTCGTTTCTTTTTCGAATGATGCCAACATAAATAATGGTGATGACATAAAACCCCATGATCATCTTATCGAGAAAATGAAATTCCATCATTCCATGTGATTGAGAAATACCCAGATCCAATCATCTGATTCAATCTCTATCTGATTCATGACAGCAACATTACTGATGCCATGCCCAGGCGAAGAGAGCCTATCATTATTAAGTTCATGACCCAGACCTCTTGTCGTGATAGAGGTCTTTGAATCGCTTGCAATGAGTGAGATGATTTGTCCATTGACCCCACTGAATTCTGACCGCCCTTTTAGACAGTGAATTATTGAGTGATCTGTGTATATGACCAGATTCATTTTATCAGAAAATGATCTTAGGGAGTAGAGGGCTGCCATGTTGTGATCATCTCTCCGACCAGAGAATCCAATGAGGATAATATCATTCATATTTTGATCTAGGCACCAATCAAGACCTTTATCAAGATCATTTTTTGTTTGGTCAGGTAACTCTACAACTTCACAACCATACTCATGAGGCTTCAATCTGAGTGAGTCCAGGTCTCCTAGGACATAATCTGGTTTATGACCCAATTTGATTAATTTATCAGTTCCGCCATCTAGACAGACTATGAATTTTGCATTATTAATGACCTTGAGACTGGATGGATGAGTTGGAAACTCTCCATTTCCAAACAGTATGATTGGTGATTTATTCATAGAATATATTGGTCAGATTGCAAAAAAATTAATAATGAAAACCACCTAGAACGGATTTCATTATAAAATTGAATCCATTAAATTTACCGCCTTTGCTATGAACCTCAGAAGAATTTCACACGCATTATTTAATTTTGATGCTCACTACCCACGGACCATCATTGCAACTGTTATTTTCATAACAGTACTCTTTGGTTGGAAGGTCTTTGACCTTGAGATGGATCCATCTCTTCGTTCTGGTCTTCCCAGAGATCACAAGATCGTCAAGTCAATGGAGAAGGTGGATAAACTATTTTCAGGCAGTGATATTTTGATCGTTGCAGTAGAATCAGACAGTCTTTTTAATGAGGGGACATTAAATAAATTATCCTCTTTCCAAGACTCTCTGGAGTCAATAGAACTCATCAGTCGGGTTACCTCGATATTCAATCAGAAGCACATAGTGCCAGATGACAATGGGTTTGAGATAGAGCCACTGCTTACGGATATTCCATCTGACTCAGCAAGTAGGGAAGACTTGATGAAAAGATTAGAGGAATCAGGAATGATTGGCAACCTTGTTTCCGATGATTTCAAGACCTTGTGCTTCATAGGTCAGATTAACTCCTCGTTCGAGTATGATGAATTTGTATTTAGGAAAGACATATTTGAATTGGTCAATCGTTATAACGACCCAGAGGATGTTTATGTCTCAAGTTTGCCCATAACGCGGGCAACGGTGATAGATTATATGCAGAGAGACATGCGTGTGTTCACTCCGGTGGCCATTGGACTTTGCATATTCTTGCTCATGCTTTCCTTTCGTAGTTGGACCGGTGTGTTCCTACCTTTCTTTGTGGTTGGTTTTTCAATTATCTGGACCTTTGGAATCATGGGATGGCTTGATATGTCTTTAGCATTTATTGGTACATTGATACCAGTTATGTTGGTTGCCATAGCCAATAATTATGGCATTCATATCATATCTCATTATTTTGAATATTCACGATTGGATACAATGGCAACTCGCGGACAGATCCTAAGGCGTACCATCCGAAAGGTGGGTATACCCATTCTTTTGGCAGGATTGACAACAATGGTGAGTTTTTTATGTCTACTATCACACTCACTTCCTAGAGCAAGAGAGATGGGAGTTCTTGTCTCGTTTGGAATCCTGGTATCATTTATTCTAAGCATCATATTGATTCCATCGGTTCTGGTACTTGTTCCGCGTCCTCAGCATTTGTCCAAGGAATATGATATGTCATTCATTGACAACTTTTTGATAGGAATGGGAAAATTGTTTACAAGATATAGAGGAGTCGTGCTAATATCTCTATCCGTCATTAGTATCTGGCTTACGATGGGCATCCAATATCTAAAGGTAGATACTAATCCGGATCATTATTTCCCAAAGTCATCCACATTGAGAATTGCAAATACCAAGATAAGTGAAGCTTTTGGAGGTTCTACGCAAATGAACATACTGGTCGAGGGTGATATATTTGACCCAGTTGTTTTGAGAAATATTGAGGTTCTTACAGATCATATCAAAGACCGTCACAGTATTGTGACAAAATCATATTCGAT
>Ga0208639_1000779_pt1 | contig 23324 bp, 23 predicted proteins | sample ETNtaG_33_FD_185772 | JGI IMG/M metagenome (GOLD analysis project Ga0208639, IMG submission 185772) | Marine microbial and viral communities from oxygen minimum zone, Eastern Pacific Ocean - ETNP201310SV76 (SPAdes) (version 2) | ecosystem: Environmental > Aquatic > Marine > Oceanic ...
ACAATTATTCAGCCAAATGAATCATGTGAACACAAAAGAAATCACTGGAGATTATGCCAAAAATGTATGGGGACGATTGATGCAGAAAGAGTCTCTTTCGCAGTTACAAATCTACTATCTAGAGCTCAGGCGGGTGAATAAATATAAATATTGTCAATATCCTCTTTATTTGTAAATTTGACCAATCAAAAGTGATTGCCCTTTTATTCAAAGAATACAAAAAGGTCAATCTATAAAGAAAACAGAGAACAGATAAAATAGCTCCCTGTTTTTACCAAAGAACCATACCAAGGAGGTATCAGCATGGCTGATGTAAACGCTCAAGTACAAAATGCAGCATCTGGAATCATTGGCGTAATCAAAGCACTTATTGTGTTATTCGTTTTCGTCAATATTGTTTATTCCACAGGGTTTGACCCTATCGGTGGAATCGTAGATCTGGTAAACACATTCCTAGATGGGGGTTTTGCCGGACTGTTAGCTCTGCTGGTTTTACTCTCGTTTTTGGGATAATCAAAAAGGATTTAAACGGGGTCTTCTTGATTTCAAGCCTGGCCCCGTTACCTGAAAACAGGAGGAAACTATGCTGAAAGGTGCGTTGCAGACCGTAAACGATTGGTTAGGACAAATCACAGATTTGCTCAAGACCTTAGTTGTCATAGGTATTGTTGTAGGAATTTTGTTTGATGACTTTTTTGGAGTTATCGGCGGGTTGGGTCGAATTATGACTCAATTTGGAGATGCAGGATTCGCAGGTATACTTGCCCTGATGATAATCGTTATGTGGTACGAAAAGAAATAGCGCGAATATTAATTCCGCTGGTGCGCCCCGTTTATACGGGGCGCATTTTTTTTAAAATATCTTGGCTAGCTTTCAATCCACTAAGCCATGTAAGCCATACCATATTGTGTTTCAGTATGGTATTTTTTTGTTCTAATAAGATATACGGAGCGTTTGACTCCGAATCACTGTCATCATTTCAAAATGCTGCGGGGGCATTTCCATTTTCTATTTACCCGAACTCTTTGGGTGCATTATCTGATCCAACAATTCTTTTCATTAATAGATCTCCATTTGGCGCAGGAAGTATTAACCGAAAATTTGGTTTAGGATCTCTCATGGAATCGCTATTTGTAGTTGGGGGGAATTTCCGGAACTTAGGTCTTGGCCTTGGTCTATCCCGGTTTGGAAACTCAAGCTATCAGGAAACACAGATTTCAATTTTAGGAGCAAAAAGTTATAAAGAATTAGTTCGCCTTGGTATCTCCCTTAATATGTATCAATTAAGCATTTCACATTATGGACAGGCTCAGGCAATAGGATCAAAAGTCAGCGTGAGATATGCTATGGGAACTCATGTGGAAACAATGATATCTTTATTAAATGTAAATCGACCTGTGATTGGACAATCCAAAGAAAAACTTCCCCAAATAATATCAGCTGGCATTTTGGTACGACCAAATGATAAAATAATTGGGCAAACATCTTTTGTTCAGGATACTGAATTCCCAATCAGTGTTCGGTTTGGCATGATCTATAGATTACTTGACCAAATAGATATTGCAGTTGGTAAGGTTCAACAGCCTAATATTTTTACAACTGGTGGATGTATAAACTGGAAAGAATTTCGAATTGAATTTAGTTGCCTTTCTTATGCGAATTTTGGCTTTATCACTTATCAGACTGGGATTAGTTACACTCATATTCCATAACGTTTCTTTTGGACAGTATGATGTATATGATGCATTTGATCCGGAAAACCCTCTTCCGGAATCAGATCTTATCCTTCTAAATAATGCCAAGGCTTTCCATCATTCACTTACTCCAGAATCTGCACTTCTTTTATCCCAACTTTCTTTTTTAAGTCATGAAGAGAATCATGCTTTAGAGCAAACTTTTCAAGGTGATTTACATAATCTTGATCAGTATCCACGTCTGAATATGCTTTTAAATGAACTATGGACTGGCAGAAGAGATATAAATATCCACGGATCATTCATACATAGAATTAATAGGACGGATGGCATTCAACATAAATGGTTCGGTGATTTTCAATTTGATCAATTTAGAATTGGGATTCTTGGCGAAAGAGACCCGGGAGAGTTAGATATTCTTGATCATTATTCGATATTTTTGAAAACAAAGTTTAAAGACTATGATTACACCATAGGCAATTTCCAGATGTTGGTTGGACATGGATTGGTCAGTTGGAGGTCAATGCCGGTAAAATCGGATTTTGGAACCACCAATTCTATTTTGCGTCGAGGAAGAGGGATCCAACCCTTCAGGTCAGGTCATGAATCTTGGGCATATCGAGGACTGGGATGGGAACAGCCCATGGGCCATGGTCAACTTTCGACAGGAATCTCCCATAGAAAAATTGATGGTTCTATCGAAAACAATCACGTCAATATTTCAAATGTGGGGCTTCATGTTTCGGAAAATCAAATTAAAAATCATAACAATATTTTAGAAACAATTGGAGTAGCTGATTGGGAAACAATAATACCAAATGGAATAGCGGGGTTTGTGGTTGGTGGTGGCGCTTGGAGACAAGACCATACTGATAGGTATTTTACCAATCTCACATCATCAGTTTATGGTAATTACACTATCTCAAATTTGACTCTGTTTTCTGAATTAGCTTTTACGTCTCAGAATAAAAATGCCATAATAATGGGAGGAAAGATGAAACATGATTCATTTTATTATGGAATTGTGTTTCGAGAAATTGACAATAATTATTTTGCATTAAGGGATAACGCATTCCGCAATTGGAATAATAAAGAATTAGGGGAAACTGGTGTTTTACAGGAACTTCGATTCCGATATGATAAAATCAACATAAATGTATATTCTGATATATTTAGAAGGTTGGCAAAATTAAAGGGAGAGTTTAAAAGAGATGGTAATGAAACCGGTATTAGCCTAGATCAAAAATTCAATTCAAAACTATGGATTCAAACAAAGCTCAAAATTCAGGAAGCATCATCAGAAAACTATGGATATAATGATAATAATTTTTCTTCTTCCCCCATTTCTACTATTAAAACGACCATCAAGTGGAAACACAATATAAATAATTCATTCCAATGCCAGCTCCAAGAAAAACATAGCCAAAATGATTCTCCTTCCAGTTGGGGTATTCAGCTAAGAAGTAAGCATTATTTAGGCCCTTGGACTGTTAAATGGTATTGGGTGACTACAAAAATAGAAGGCCTATCGTGGATATATTATTGGGATGTAAACTTGCCCGGAGAAATGAAAAGCAAAGTATTCACTCGACATGGTCACTATTTAGGAAATATTTTATCCTACCAAACTAGCCCCAGTACCGAGATTCATTTTCGTATTTCAACCGCATGGCGAGCTTGGAATTTTGATGAAATCCCAGTTGTTAGGGGTGCCCTGCAAATAAATGTTTCAATTTGATGTCATTTGGTTGTTTGTGTTCAGATTGATAAGATAAATTCATACAGATGATTTTCAGTAGAATCGTACCATTTCTTTTTATTATAAATGTTCTCATGGGCGAGATTCATGTCTTTAACCGCAGTGTCGGGACTGAATCAGAGATAAGAACACTTTCAGATTCGAAGAAATTATATATTTCAGCAAAGGACCTAGCTCGGTCCCTATCTTCAAAATTGTATGAGAATGCTGAGAGAAAAAAACTAGTTTTATATATTTCGGGAAAGAAAGTCAAAATTTCAGGGAATACTAGTTTTGTCATGATAGATGATCGACCCTATCAGATGCCTCAGATCACAAGAGTAGAATCACATGATCTTTATGTTCCAGCAGAAGAATTTTTGGATATTTTAAAATCAACAGTGCTGCCAGGGATCAATTTTGATCGAAAGAAAGAATTCCTTGATATTGATGTGATCCATTTCAATATCACCAGCATCAACATAGATGTAAAATCTAACGGAACCATAATTCGATTGAATACGAGTAAGCAATTTTCAGAGCGAAATATCAGTTCTTTCATTAATAAGCATGGGTGGTACTATTTGACAGTTGCAGGGGCAATGGTGGATACCACGACTATCAATAATGGGTTGACTCGTGGCGTTATTAGCAGGATTGAATCGGATCAAATTGGTGAAACTGCACAAGTAGCTTTTAAACTTGGTTCCCAAGTCATTAGTCATGAATTGGATCAAAGTTTGGATCCCAACCAAATTGTGATAACTCTTCGAACGCCTTTGGGGAAGATAGAGGAACGCATAGACAATGTGAGAGAAAGTCAACGATTAGACACGGTTGTATTGGATGCGGGGCATGGCGGAAAGGATCCAGGTTCCATAGGGAAATATGGCACAAAAGAAAAGGATGTTGTGCTTGATATCACCAAACGGATCGGGCGGCTTTTAGAAAAACATACAAGGATCAAAGTTGTTTATACACGAGATGAAGATGTCTGGATGCCTCTGATCAATCGGACAAAAATAGCGAATGATGTGGATGGAAAGATGTTTGTAAGTATTCATGCTAATTCTAACAATAATCGAAAAATACAAGGCTTTGATACATTCTTTTATAGCCTAGCAAAAAGCGATGAAGCCATTGAAGTTGCAGCGCGTGAAAACTCGGTAATTCAGTTTGAAGAAAACGTGAGCCAATATAAAGACCTTAGTGGTGAAAAAATGATCTTAGCCACAATGGCGCAAAGTATGTTTTTGAAAGAGAGCGAGGATCTTGCTGCCATTATACAAATGGAATTGGATAAAAAATTGACAACTCCAAATCGTGGTGTAAAACAAGCAGGGTTTTATGTCCTGTACGGTGCGTCCATGCCAAATGTGTTAGTAGAACTTGGATTTATTTCCAACCCTGCTGAGGAAAAAAAAATGAAGCAAGGAGAGTATAGACAGATGCTTGCCGAAGCGGTATATGAAGGGATCAAACATTTTAAATATTCCCGCGAAAAATTGTTGGCTGAGGAATAAAGATGGATAATAGGCCTATCGGTGTATTTGATTCTGGAATTGGCGGACTTACCGTTGTGGATGCATTGACTAAATCCTTGCCGAATGAATCAATTTTATATGTGGGAGATACAGCCCGAGTTCCCTATGGAAATAAAAGCAAGTTACGAATTCAGGAATTTTCGAATGAGATAACACAATGGTTGGTTGATCAGAATTCTAAAATGATAGTAGTTGCCTGCAATACGGCTTCATCGTTGGCTCTTGATTATATTAAATCAAAATTTAATCTGCCCATTATAGGGGTTATCGAACCGGGCATTCATTCTGCGATTGCTGTTACAAAAAATAATCGAATTGGCGTTTTAGGAACCAATGCCACAATTAAGTCGGATGCATATGGCGATGGGCTAAGAGCAGCGAATGATCAAATTTCTGTTGTGAGCCAGGCTTGCCCCCTATTTGTACCTTTAGCTGAAGAAGGCTGGGTTTCAGGTAGTGTTCCAACAGCCATAGCAACCACTTATTTAGAACCTATCAAACGATCAAATGTGGATACATTAATCTTGGGGTGCACCCATTATCCATTATTAAAATCAATTCTGAAACAAGTATTGGGATCAGATGTGTCTCTTGTTGATTCTGGTGAAGCAACCGCCGCCGCCGTTAATTCTGTATTGAATAAAAACAATATAGTTTCTAATGAAAATAGGGGCGAGATACATTGCTATGTTACAGATTCCCGAGATTCCTTTGAGGCACTTGCAGGACGATTTGTTCACGCAAATATCAGCGAAATCACCAACGTTGACATCTACTGATTTTTCTAGCCTCTTAAAGTCACTTTTTAATCTCCAGCGCCTCGGAATAAAGCTTGGGTTAGAACACACTTTTCGCCTTTTAGATTGTATAGGGAATCCGCAGAATGACCTTACGATGATCCATGTGGCAGGGACGAATGGTAAAGGATCCACCTGTGCCATGATTGCTAGCATTCTTCAGGCATCCGGCAAAAATATTGGGCTTTATACATCACCCCATTTAATCCGGTTTAATGAAAGAATTCGAATAAATGGTTACCCAATTCCTGATAAAAAAATTATCAATTTCATGAAAAAAGTTGGCCCGGTTGTTCAAAAAATTGAATCCACATTTTTTGAAACAACTACTGCCATGGCTTTTGACTATTTTAAGGAACAAAAAGTGGATGTGGCTGTGATAGAAACTGGATTAGGTGGCCGATTGGATTCCACTAATGTGATTAAACCTAAAGTTACAGTCATCTCTCATATCTCAATGGATCACATGGATATTTTAGGAAAAGATATTGAAAATATTGCAAATGAAAAAGCCGGTATAATTAAAAATAATGTACCACTAATTATTGCAGAACAAACACTAAAAGTCAAAAACATTCTGTTAAAAAAAGCAAAAGAGAAAAAAGCGTTTGTAACAGAGTTAGGTGCTATTTCAAATATTTTACCCACAACATTCGGAACGAGTTTTCAGTACAAAGATGATCAATATTTTACTTCACTAATTGGGAAGCATCAGGCTTCAAATGCAGCGTTGGCGATAGAATGCATTAGCCAGTTCGAGCCAAAACTTCAAAATCAAAGAATTCACTATGGGTTAAGAAAGGTTCGCTGGCCTGCGCGGATCCAACAGTTGGATGATCGTCTATATTATGATGTGGCGCATAATGAAGATGGTTTAGCTTTTTTTCTAAAAACAATTAAAACAATTTACCCAGATGTTCCCATCGTTGGATTATTTGCTTTAAAAGGTGACAAAGAGTTCAATTCTCTTGCAAAGAAATTATCCGGACAATTCACAAATTTATTTGTCACGACAGATCAAAACAGGCTATTATTGAGTTCCGAAAAAGTTTCAGAGAAATTAATATTATTAGGTATTAAGAATGAACCGGTGAACTCTGTTTCCTCTGGAATTACCCGGCTGAAAGAATTGATTAAAGATGCGGGAGTTGGGGTCATATTTGGAAGTCACTATATTGCAGAAGAGGTATTTTCTGAATTTGAAATATCTTTTGACTCAGGCGTTATTTAGTGTAACTTCTCATCTCTCCTATGTTTCCCCGGAGACTTATAATTTCAAATATTCAAAGATTATTTAAATAGGTTTTTATTGTATGGATCTTAATGAACTACAATCCTTGCAGATTCGTGAACTGGCGGAATTAGCTCAAAAGCTTAATATTGAGGGTGGTGTATCTGGACTCAATAAGCAGGAACTAACCGTTCGTATATTAGAAGCGCAAGCTAAAAAAGATGGTGCATTGTCTGCACGCGGTGTATTAGAAGTCATGCAGGACGGATATGGCTTTCTTCGATCTCCTGATTTCAACTATCTACCTGGTCCGGACGATATATATGTAAGTCCTTCCCAGATAAAAAGATTTGGTTTAAAAACAGGTCACTTAATTTCTGGACAAATCCGACCACCTAAATCAAAAGAACGATATTATGCCTTATTAAAAGTGGAAACCGTGAATGAAGAATCGGTTGAAAAACTAAAGGACATTATTCTTTTTGATAACTTTACACCTCTTTATCCGGAAGATAAATTCAATTTGGAAGTTGATGCCAAAGACCTTTCTATGCGAATTATGGACTTAATCTCTCCTGTTGGTAGGGGGCAGCGTGGACTTATTGTTGCACAGCCTAAAACTGGAAAAACCGTTCTACTTCAAAAGCTGGCAAATGCTATTAGCAAAAATCATCCCGAAACAAAACGGATCGTTTTACTCATTGATGAACGGCCGGAGGAAGTAACGGATATGAAACGAAATGTGGATGCTGAAGTAATTGGTTCTACCTTCGATGAGCCGCCGGAACGCCATGTTTCTGTTGCAGATATGGTTTTACAAAAAGCAAAACGTATGGTAGAGTTCGGAAATGATGTTGTAATTTTATTAGATAGTATTACTCGACTTGCACGAGCACACAATGCAGTGATTCCACATAGCGGAAAAATATTGTCAGGCGGTGTAGATTTCAATGCTCTGAAAAAACCGAAACAGTTTTTTGGCGCTGCAAGAAACACAGAGGAAGGCGGGAGTCTAACAATTATTTCAACTGCTCTGATTGACACAGGCAGTCGAGCGGATGAGGTCATTTTTGAGGAATTCAAAGGGACTGGAAATATGGAATTAGTTCTGGATCGTAAATTAAGCGACCGTAGGATGTACCCCGCATTTGATATTATTCGCTCCGGTACACGGAAAGAGGAGCTCCTCTTAGACCGTAAGTCATTGGGTAGAATGTGGATTCTTCGCAAATTGCTAAACGACATGAAGGTATTAGAAGCCATGGAGTTTATGCAGGACCGTATGAAACGGACCAAATCCAATGCCGAATTCTTGGATACCATGAGCCAATAAATTTTCGGGTAAATTATAAGTATTATGAGTGATACTTTTCCAAATATAAAATCAGTTGTAGTCAGGGTTATCACCGATAAGCCAGTTCGGAAAACACCATATCAGGTGAAAGGCGTCTTTATGCGTCAATATCCTGATGAATCAATTATTCCTATGTTGGATGGATCTTACAGAGATCGTTTTCTTTACCCAAGAGTTCAAGTCAAGATTCTGAATGAACAGATTTATATTATTGGAGTTCATGAAGGAGTCGATCCGGTATTATCTTTAGCTGAAAAATTTGAAATGTTTGATTTTGGAAATATTACTTTTGAAGCTCAAGATTGTGATATTGAGAATGTAGAAGAACAATTTATACCGTCGAGTCGGTTGGTTCGATATCGATTTATTACACCGTGGGTTGCTTTGAATCAAATGACTGGAGGCAAATATCGCCATCTAACCAACCAGGAAAAACCATCATTTTTAAATCGTCTTCTTGGACAAAATATCATTTTTCTCGCTAATGAGGTTGGAATCAATCTTGAAGATAATATTTTTACAAAGGTCAAAGTTAGTAGCTTATTTCCTCGTCCTGTAGATGAAAATAAATGGGGCGCATTTATGGGAGAATTCAAAACCAATTTTGTTCTACCAAATTATATTGGTATAGGCAATGGCATTACCCGTGGATTTGGAACTATTTATGGAATGTTTAATCCAGATTCTTTTACATTTAACGAGAATGAATTGAAGCAGGAGGTATTGGAAAAGGTACCTGAACCAATAGCAGAGCAGGACCATGATTTAGAAAGTATTTCAGCATCCGATGTACCAAAACCAAAACGTAGACGTCGATCAGCATCAAAAAGTCAAAAGGCTGCTCAACAATCTACTAATGGGCCTAAAAAACAAGGTAGATCTAGTCGCCCAACCAAAAAACGTCATAAGCATGGCGGTCAACAAAAACGAAGACCTAAAAGAACCGGCAGAGTTTTTTCAGAAGAATTTGACATTGAAGATGATAGTCACAATACCGGCAATCGAATTTCAGAAGACTCACAAGATTCGAAAGATGATACAAAATTCAACACTGAAAAACACCATAAACGGCAACATAAATTTTGACTTATAAACTGGCGAACCGCGTCCATAAGGTTCAACCATCCTTTACACTAGAAATGGCAACCCGCGCAGCGGAAATGCGTGCTGAAGGAATTGATGTAATCAATTTTTCGGTAGGAGAACCTGATTTTAATACGCCTTCTCATATTATTGCAGCTGGAAAAAAAGCCATGGATGATGGCTTCACAAAATACACTGCTGGCCCGGGAATGATTGAATTCAGAAAGGCTATATGTGAAAAACTGGAACGGGAAAATGGGATTACCTATGAACCGGCGGACATTCTTGTCTCCAATGGTGAAAAACAAAGTCTATTTAATGTTTGTCAGGCTCTTTTTGATGAAGGTGATGAGGTAATTGTTTTTCGTCCTTATTGGGTCTCTTTTCCAGAATTTGTTCGATTAGCAGATGCTGAACCGGTTTTAGTGGAAACGATTGCTGAAAATAATTTCGAGCCCGACTATAATGATTTAAAAAATAAATTATCACCTAATATTAAAGGTGTTATTTTGAATTCTCCATCTAACCCAACAGGTGGAATTTGGAGAGAAGAAGCCATTCTTCGTTTGCTTCGCATTGCCAAAGAAAATAATTGGGTCGTAATATCTGATGAATGCTATGAGCGATTGGTTTATGACGGAGCATTTGTGAGTACAGAAAAATTAAATCGTCAACACCAAATATCCGCCAATGTTGTTACCTGTTTGAGCCTCTCAAAAACATATGCAATGACAGGCTGGCGAATTGGTTATGCAGCAGGACCAAGAAAGATTATTAAAGCCATGTCTAAGATTCAAGGTCAAGCCACATCTTGCGCAAATTCTATTGGTCAAAAGGCAGGTATTGAAGCACTTGCAGGTGATCAATCCTGTGTTGAAGATATGAAAGCGGCATTTAGAGAAAGACGCGATTTTATTGTTAAATTAATGAATGATCTCCCCGGAGTTACTTGTGCGGTTCCCGGCGGTGCCTTTTATGTATTTCCGGACTTCAGTCTCTATTTAGGGAAGGTGGCTAATGGTCAGAAATTGAAAGATACTTTCGATATTTCTGAGTATATTTTGGGCTGTGCAAATGTTGTTACAGTACCAGGTGATGGTTTTGGCGCTCCTGGACATATACGATTTTCTTATGCAACAAGCACAGATATCATTGAAAAAGGTATTGAACGGGTTCGATCCGTTCTAGAAAAAATTGCTTAATAGGAGTGAACCATGAAAAAAGGAATTCATCCGAATAATTACCGATTGGTGGTCTTTAAAGATTCATCAAGTGATTATGCGTTCCTGACACGGTCCACTGTAAACACAAAAGAAACGATTACATGGGATGACGGGAATGAATATCCGTTATGTAAGATCGAGATTTCGAATAAATCTCATCCGTTTTTTACAGGTAAACAAAACCTGGTGGATACAGCAGGACGTATCGAGAAATTCAACCGTAAATACGGCCGTAAATAACTGCCTTTCTAGTCAATGGCTCTGCGAACAGTTTTTAATACTGGGGTAGAGCCATTTTTTTATTCAAAATGAAACGAATTTTATTATTACTGACCATGAAACCATCCATCCTAGTTGGTGGACAAGCTGTTATCGAAGGGGTGATGATGCGTGTTCCCGGTGCTTATGCCACTGCGGTGCGAGACCCCGATGGAAAGATTCATATTCAGAAAAATGAATTTCAATCTATAACAGAACGGTCAAAATTTTGGAAACGACCGATTCTCCGTGGTATGGCTTCCTTATTTGAAGCCATGAAAATGGGGATGGCCACACTTCAGTATTCTGTTGATATTGCCATGCCAGAAGAAGGGGAACAAAGTAAGATCGCAGAATTTTTGTCCACCGTTTTTGCTATTGGGCTTGCAGTGACACTTTTTATGGTAGCACCAATGTGGATTACCACAAAACTCATGAATATTGAAAAAGAAGTTCTTTGGTTTAATCTTGCATCTGGAGCTTTTAGAATTACGTTTTTTGTCCTCTATTTATTGGCGATATCATTATTTAAAGACGTGAATCGTCTCTTTAGATATCATGGAGCAGAACATCGAGTAGTTTATAATTTTGAATCAGGCAAAGATGTCAATGTGGAAAATGCTCAATCATTTCCAACACAACATCCAAGATGCGGCACTAGTTTTTTGTTTATTGTACTTTTATCCGCGATACTTGTTTTTGCAATGGTGGATACCATCGTTATTTATTCCCTTGGAACAATCTCTTTGCCAATCCGCCTCTTGTTTCATTTACCCATGATTCCATTTGTTTCTGGTATTGGATATGAATTAATTAAACTCTCATCTAAAAGTGATTCTATCTTTTTTTCAATTTTGAAAAAACCGGGCCTCTTGCTTCAGAATATCACCACAAAACAGCCGGAAGATGATATGGTGGTGGTTTCTATCACTGCACTGAAAGAAGCTTTTGGAGATAAATACAAAGATATGGTTGGAAAAGAATATACAGCAGAGGCCATTGGGTGAAAAAAAAATTAGAAGCCATTATTGCTAAACATGCTCATCTAGCGGAGCAAATGGCTGACCCAGAAATATATGGAGATCAAGATAAACTAACACCCATTGCCATAGAGCATAGTGCAATGGAAGGCATTGTAAACGTGGGAAAAGTATACATTTCTGTGTTAGATCAAATTGCAGATGATAAAGAAATATTGGATGGTGATGATGATGATTTAAAAGAAATTGTCCAGGAAGAATTGGGTGATTTAGTAGCCCAGCAGGAAAATCTTGAAGCAGAAATAAAAGTACTTCTTTTGCCAAAAGACCCCATGGATAATAAGAATCTTATTTTAGAGATTCGGGCCGGGACTGGTGGGGATGAGGCAGCATTATTTGCTGCAGATCTTTTTCGTATATACACTCGATATGCAGAGAGAAATGGATGGACTTTCAAAATAATGAATTCATCTGATACAGGTATTGGTGGTATGAAAGAAGCTATAGTTTCCATGCAGGGCAAAGGTGCCTTTGGAATGCTGAAATATGAAAGCGGCGTCCACCGGGTTCAGCGTGTACCCAAAACGGAAACGAGCGGAAGAGTGCATACATCGGCTGCCACGGTTGCTGTGATGCCGGAAGCAGAAGATGTTGATATTGAAATTTTGGATGCTGATTTAAAAATTGACACCTATCGTGCCAGTGGTGCTGGTGGGCAGCATGTTAATAAAACAGAATCTGCCATCCGCATAACCCATATTCCTACAGGATTGGTAGTAACTTGCCAGGACGAATCTTCCCAACATAAAAATAGAGCTGCAGCATTAAAAGTATTGAAATCCCGGATGCTTGCAGCAGAACAGGAAAAAGTAGCAGCCGAGCGTGCAGCAGAACGCCGAAGTTTAGTATCAACGGGGGATCGTTCTGCCAAGATACGCACATATAATTTTTCCCAAGGCCGCGTAACAGACCATCGTATTAATTTTACAACTTATCGATTGAACGAAATTTTAGACGGCGACATTACGGAGATTATTGAGCAATTAAAGATCGCTGAGCAGCAGGCACTCCTTGCTGCCGAAACGGAATAATGCCTGTTCCATTCCCATCTCACCTTTCGATAATCCTCTCCCAAAAATAATTTAATGCCAAAAATTTGGCGCATTATTGATCTCATCAACTGGGCGGAATCCTATTTTAAAGAGAAGGAGTTTGAGAATCCCAGGTTTGAGATTGAATGGCTTCTTCGTGCATTACTAAATTGTAACCGAATGGATGTTTATCTAAGGTTTGAAGAGCCTCTATCGCAAACTCAACTCGCAACACTTCGGGACTGGGTGAAAAGGCGCGTGGAAAAAGAGCCTCTTCAATATATTACCGGTTCATGTGATTTTTATGGCCGGGAATTTTCCGTAAATAAACATGTGCTTATTCCTCGACCGGAAACAGAACGGCTAATTGATACAGTTATAGATAAACTGAAAAGCATCAAATCGCAGAATATTTTAGATGTCGGAACCGGTTCCGGATGTATTGCCACAACATTGGGACTGGAACTTCCCGAATCAACTGTTTTAGGGTTAGATATTTCACTCGCCGCAATTGGTATTGCTATAAAGAATAAAGAAAAATTGTCTGTGGGGAACGTATCCTTTCAAGAATTGGATTTTTTAACTACCATTCCAGATGGCTCATTTGATTTATTGGTGTCCAATCCTCCCTATATCCCACAAGGTGAGATGGATGGGCTCATGAAGGATGTCCGGGATTTTGAACCAACAATCGCGCTTACCGATGAAAAAGATGGACTCACATTTTATCAGCGATTCGCTGAAATTGGTAAAGATTTGGTGATGGCCGGTGGATGGATGATTATGGAAGTGGGTTTTGGAGACCACCCACAAAGAGCAAAAGCTATTTTTGAAAGCGCCGGTTATGGTGAACCTAAACTCATCAAGGATTATAATGGCGATAATAGGGTTTTGGTTGTGGAAATTTAAAGGAGCATTCCTTGAACTTGTTAAACGGTCGGTTTATTTTATAATAAATTATAAATCAATATATCCTTGGTAAATTAATTGAACTTTTCGACAAACTCAGAGATCGATTAATTCAAAAAATGAACACATTTTTCTACCACATTAAACTTCTTCGGCCATTAAATGTTTTCACTAGCGGGCTTGCTATGGTAATTGGTTCTGGCATTTTAGGCACGCTCAATGATACAGGTACGCTTCTTTTGGTTATGGCAGTGGTCATGTGTTTTGCTGGTGCTGCAAATGCCTTGAATGACGTGGTGGATTATGAAATTGATAAAATCAATCGTCCCATGCGCCCACTTCCGTCTGGATTTGTCAAAAAACGAACAGCTCTCTTTATATCTATTCTACTATTTTCTATGGGCACATTGGCCTGTCTGGAACTTTCGGAAGCGGCTAAAGTCATAGGAATTGTGATTGCTATGCCATTTATGGTTCTGTATTCTAAATATTTAAAAGGTATGCCCTTGATTGGTAACATGATCGTTGCTTTTATTTTAGGTTTATCTTTCCTGTTCTGTGGTGCAGCATTTAATAATATGTCGCCCATGTGGATTCCAATGATTCTAGCCTTTGGTCTTACATTAGTGAGAGAATTGGTGAAAGATATTGCAGATATGGAAGGAGACCAATCTGTGGGTCTTAAAACATTTCCAATTACCGCAGGAATCGAAAAATCGATTCAACTTTCTATCTTTTTGTCAGCCTGTATTGGCATGGGTGCTTTTATCCCATACTTATATGGAACCTATGGCATTTGGTATGGCATTTTGTTGATTCTTGGCGTTGAGATTCCATTGGGTGTGGTTGTAGTTTCGCTATTGAATAATCCGGGAATTTCGTCCGCAACACACGGTGCCCGGATCTTAAAATTTAGTACCCTTATAGGGCTGATTGCCATATACGCAGGAACACTTTAATGACATCTGAGTTCGTCCATTTACACAACCATTCGGACTATAGTCTGCTGGATGGCGCACAGCGCATCGACCAACTGGTTAATACCATTGATGATTTAAAAATGGACTCAGTTGCTCTTACAGAACACGGAAATATGTTCAGTGTGGTGCCCTATTACAAAGATGCGAAGAAAGCAGGCATCAAGCCTATCATTGGGTGTGAGATCTATGTAGCAACTGGATCTCGTTTTGAGAAAAAAACGACTGCAGAAGGTGGTTGGGGAAACAATCATCTGATCCTTCTTGCCCAAAATTATACGGGTTATAAAAATCTTATGAAGCTGGTGACCGCTGGTTATTTGGAAGGATTTTATTACCGGCCACGAGTCGATGTAGATCTCCTTCGGCAATACAGCGAAGGGCTTATTTGTATGTCCGCTTGCCTAAAAGGTGAAATCCCAGAAAAAATGCTTCGTGGTAATTATGAAGGCGCTAAAGAAGCTGCTTTACGATTTGCTGAAATTTTTCCTGATCGATTTTATCTTGAGATCCAAAACCATGGTATTCCCGAAGAGGAAGCAAATATAAAGAATATGAAAAAATTGGCGGCGGATTTGGATTTACCATTGGTTTGCACAAATGATGCACACTACGCAAAACAGTCTCATTGGGAAGCACATGATATACATATTTGTCTAGGTACGGGTAAGGAGCGAAGTGACACAAATCGCTTGCGATATGCCACACCGGAATTCTATTTCAAGACCCAAGATGAGATGCATACTTTATTTAAGGAATTCCCAAAAGCGATTGAGAATACGCGGAGGATCGCAGACAGTATTGATGTGGAATTACGTATGGGTGAATACCATTTGCCCAATTTCCCAATTCCGGAAGACTCACCTACCCAAGATTCGGATGAATATTTAAAAATGTTAACCCAGGCAGGGGCAGAATTACTTTATGGAGAAATAACCCCAGACATTCAGAAGCGTATTGATCATGAACTCTTGGTTATTCGAAATATGGGTTTTGCTGGATACTTTTTAATTACGGCAGATTTTGTCAAATATTCTAAAGATATGAAGATTCCTGTGGGGCCAGGTAGGGGATCAGCTGCTGGAAGTATCGTTTCCTTTTCACTTGGAATTACAAGTATCGATCCATTGAAATACAATCTCCTGTTTGAAAGATTTTTAAACCCTGAACGAATCAGTTTACCTGACATTGATATTGATTTTTGTATCGAAAGGCGCGGAGAAGTGATTGATTATATTAAAGATCAATATGGTGACAATTCCGTTACTCAGATTATTACATTTGGAAAAATGAAAGCAAAACAGGTAGTGCGAGATGTAGGTCGCGTCATGGGTTATTCTTTTGGCGAAGTAGATAAAATTGCCAAAGCCATACCCAACGAATTAAATATTACTTTAGATGCTGCCCTTGAAAAAAGCAACGATCTTCAGGATTTTTCGGAAGGAGATTATAAAGAATTAATGTCTCATGCCAAGGTATTGGAAGGGATGCACCGCCACGCATCTATCCATGCTGCAGGTGTGGTAATCGCGCCTGGGGATCTCACCGATTATGTTCCACTTTATAGATCATCTACTGGAGATGTTACAAGTCAGTATGATATGAAAGGTCTTGAAGAATTAGGCCTATTAAAAATGGATTTTTTGGGTCTCCGAAATCTGACCGTGATTGATAAAGCTGTGAAATTAATCAAACAAAAAGGTGAAAAAGTTGATATAGAAAAATTGCCATTGGATGATGCTAAGGTCTATGAAATTTTTTCCAAAGGTTTCACAATCGGTGTTTTTCAGTTTGAGTCATCAGGCATGCGGGAGTTCTTGAAAAAACTGAAGCCAACTGTGATTGAAGACCTCATTGCCATGAATGCCTTATATCGCCCGGGTCCTATGAAAAATATAGATGATTTCATTTCTCGAAAGAACGGACAGCAAAAAATTGTCTATCCCCATCCGCTCATGGAACCCATACTGAAAGAAACATACGGGATTATTGTGTACCAGGAGCAAGTGATGCAGATTGCTCATGAAATTGCCGGATTTACACTTGCCGAAGCGGACATTATGAGGAGAGCAATGGGCAAGAAGATCAAATCGCTCATGGATGAATTATCAATTAAATTTGTTGAGGGAGCAGGAAATAAAGACATCCCAAAGAAAAAGGCAGAAGATATTTTTGCTTTGATTGAGAAATTCGCACAATACGGATTCAATAAAAGTCATTCTACGGCATATGCCTATGTGGCTTATCAAACAGCTTGGTTGAAAACACATTACCCTGCAGAGTTTATGAGTGCTAACCTCACCAGCGAGATGGGTACGATCGACCGGGTTGTAATATTGATCAATGAATGCAAAAAGCAGAGCATTGAAGTGACTCCACCTGATATTAATGTATCTTTCGAAGATTTTCGTCCCGTGAATGAATCCACCATTTCCTATGGATTAAATGCCATTAAGAATGTGGGTGCAAAAGCATTGGAAACTATTATTGAAGAAAGAAGTGAGAATGGAAAATATGAATCCATTTTTGATCTTTGCGCTCGGGTAGATCAGCAGAAAGTAAATAAACGTGTTCTGGAAAGTTTAATCATGTCCGGAACAATGGATTCAGTAGAAGGCAACCGCGCACAAAAATTTTCCGCCGTGGATGAAGCAATAAGATACGGTCAGCAAATGCAAAGTGAAAAAGATCGAAACCAGGTGGATTTGTTTGGCGGCAGTGGTCAGGATGATGAATTGATCAAAACACCAGATCTCCAGAAAATGGCAGATTGGAAAGAAAAGGAATCATTAGAAAAAGAGAAAGAAGTGTTAGGACTTTACGTGACTGGACATCCGCTTTTAGAACATGCTGAAGACTTAGAAGAATTCACATCCATTACTTTTGGAGAAGAGCAAGAATTCTCCAAGAAAGATGCGATTGTTGTAGGTGGTATGATTACTCGGATTGTTAAACGATTCGACCGTCGGAATCGTGAAATGGCTTTTTTCGATCTTGATTGTTTAGGCGGCCATGCAGAAGTGATTGCTTTCAGTGATTGTTTCAAATCCTATGGTAATTTGATTGAAGAAGGAAATGTGGTGTTTGTGAAAGGTAAGCCATCGGAAAATACCGATTTCTCTGATCTAAAACTTATGGGGGACGAAATCATTCCAGTGGACAGGGTTCGGGATAGGCTATCACAACGGCTCAATATCAAATTTCCACAAGGCGAAACTATGCCAGAAGACGTTGATGAACTTATGACCATTGCAAAGCAATATCCCGGTGAGTGTCGATTGGTGTTCCATTTACCCAATAATGGTTCGCCCCGCCCCATGAAAGTCATGGCGCATAATATTAAGATATCCACCGATAAAGAATTTGTTCGGTCACTTAGGACAAAGTATGGGAAGGATAATGTTTGGGTGGAATAAGGTACGTCATCCTGAGTTTATCGAAGGAGCGCGACTTACCCTGTTTTTGACCCTTCAACGGGCTCAGGGTGAAAAAAACATATGATCGCTGTTATCCAAAGATGTTCACGGGGGAAGGTTACGGTTTCTGAAAGGGTTGTGGGGGAGATTGACAATGGTTTGGTAATCTTGCTTGGGGTCCAGAAGGGTGACACTGAAAAAGATGCGGATTTTCTCGTTAATAAAATTTGCGGACTTCGTATCTTCAATGATGAAAATGATAAAATGAATTTATCTATTAAAGATGTAAATGGCTCCGCATTGGTCATTAGTCAGTTTACTTTATGCGGCATTACAAAAAAAGGTCGTCGTCCCAGTTTTGTTAACGCGGCACTGCCGGATGATGGAAATCGACTTTACGAATATTTTATGTCAGAAATGCAAAAGGGAGGAGTTCCTATTGAATCTGGAGAATTTGGCGCCATGATGGATGTGGAGCTAGTCAACGATGGTCCGGTTACATTTGTTCTGAACAGTAAAGATTAGATCTTTTCAAGTGCTTGTCCTAAATCAGTAATCAAATCTTCTGCATCTTCGATCCCAATAGATAAGCGAATTAATTTATCTTTGATTCCCGCTGCTATGCGCTCTTCTGGTTTCATACCGGAATGAGATGTTTGTACTGGGCGCGTTACCAGGGATTCCACACCGCCCAGGCTTGCTGTGTTGATAAATAGTGTCAAATGCGACATAAAGAGATTTGCATCTTCTACACTACCATCAATCTCAAAACTAACCATGCCGCTAAAACCATCCAGCAGTTCACTTGCCCGTTTATGACTGCCACTGCTTTCCAGTCCTGGGTGATTTACCTTTGAAACCTTGGGATGTTGCTCAAGAAATATTGCGACTGCCAAAGAATTATAATTTTGTCGTTCCATACGTAGGCCCAGTGTTTTCATTCCGCGGTGCATTAAAAAGCAGGTGTTGGGGTCTAACGATCCACCCAAGTGATTCAATTTATGACGCACTTGTGCTACCAATTCCTTTGATCCAATAACAGCGCCCGCTACAATGTCTGTATGACCATTCAAATATTTTGTGGCGCTGTGGAGAGAAAGATCAAACCCATTTTCTATGGGTCTATAATTAACAGGTGATGCGAATGTATTATCAATCATGGAGATCAAATTATTGTTTTTAGCGAATTGAACTACAGCATCTAAATCCAATACATCTAATAGGGGGTTGGTAATAGTTTCCACATAGATGAGTTTTGTTTCGGGTCTCAGTTTTCCCACCCAGCCACTTGGATCACAGCCGTCAATAAAATCACACTCAATACCCAGATCGGGAAAATCTTTATTTATGAGACTATGGGTTCCACCATACAGAGATTCATGCGCTAAAAAATGATCACCGGATTTCAAAAAAGCTAAAAGTGAAGCAGAAATTGCTGCCATCCCGCTAGATGTGACCAAAGCATCCTCAGCCCCTTCTAATACAGCCAGTTTTTCGTGAAGAGCTATGTGGTTTGGCGTATTATTCAGACGAATATATTGCAATTCATGGTAATCAGTCTGTCCGCCAAATTCAAAGGTGGCTGATTGGAAAATGGGCATGCTCACAGCACCGCCATATTTTTTTTGGGGTTCTCCAGCATGAATAAGTTTTGTATTTAATTGATGTTTATTTGGCATAAGGCATCCTATGAAATGATTTATAATTTCGAAATTTACTGAATGAATATGGAATCAAGTATTGGTTCTCTTTTTAAGGAATTTTATAAACCATTAAGGAAACTTCTTTCTTCCCGCCATCGGTTTTCTGGGTTCCCACTTGCTCAAACCCATATTTTTTATGGAAAAGCAATGAATCATCATTTTTTGGTTTCAAATTTACTTCGCAAGTTATTATAGGCGTGTATCGTTGGCAGAATATTTTCAAATCATCGTAAAAACCCCACCCAAGTCCTTGTCCTTGAAAAGCAGGGTCAATCACAATTCTGTCCACATACATGAATTGGCTATATTGTTTTTCGAACCATTTGTAATTAGGGCTATGATAATCTTTTCCCGGCGCCAGCGCTAAGAGAAAACCGGCAATATTAGTTTTTACTCTAATGATCCGAAAATAATCAGCCATTTCAAGAAATTGAGTCATATCATTGAGCGTAATACTGCTAACGGCCGGTAGGGCGTCCTGATTAAGATTATGAATATGTGGAAGGTCTATTGTATTCGTTTTTAAAATATGATAACCCATTACTGCCCTATTTTATATAATTATAATATTTATTTTATTAGTATCTAATCCTTAAACGAACAAACTAAACTCTGGTTAGTATAAAAACGAATTATTTTATTGTAGTTGTTTAATATGGAAGATTAGTCATTACTTTCTTCAAGATCTAAGATATCTCCTGGTTGGCATTCCAATACATCACAAAGAGCTATTAATGTACTAAACCTGATTGCCTTAGCTTTGCCTCTTTTTAGAATAGATAAATTAGCCATTGTTATACCAACTTGCTCAGATAGTTCCGTAAGACTAATTTTTCTCTGCACGAGCAGTAAATCTAAATTCACTTTAATTGAAGTACTCATCAGATTGTTAACTCCTGCTCTCTACTGATTTGAGCCGCTTCGTTTAATAGTCCAGATAAAACCATTAATAGCAAACCAATTACTAAGCCTAATACATTCAGCTCAAACGCTGGATAAAATTGAATAGCTCTTGTATTAAAAACTATCTCCTTAATGAAAGCACCCCAACTATAATATTGATTAAGTGGTGTAATAATATTCCAGATAATGGTCACAATTCCAATGCGCTTTATTCGAGAAGCATTTTCTGTTGAAAAAGATAATCCGCTTTGCAAAGACATGACCATTGCTCTAATTTGAATTACAACAAATAGTGCCACTATTGCGCTGATGAATTGAGTAGCAGCAAATAAATACCATGCATAATTGCTTGATGTATCAAAGGTAATTATCGATTTACCGCTAATCTCTGGATGCCTTAGCCCTGAGACATCAACATTCTGTAACTGATTAAAATCGAAGCTATACCCTGCATAGGCAGGGACATCGAATCCCCAAGTGTCTACTTGTTGTTGTGATATAGCCATAACAACAAGTACTGGCAACCACAAAATAACGATTGCATAAAAGATGGCTAGAAAAAAATCGAGAGTGCGTTTAACAATGTTTGTTAAGCTCCACTTGACAGTATTATTAATAAGCGGCTTATCTCCTTGCAAGTTATATTTCTTTTTTACATACAGGGATATTTTAACTACGATAAAAATATAAACAACTAAAGCTGTTCCTAAGATAAAAATTGAGTCCATCATTTTCTCCAAATAATTATTGATAAATATTCATTAACCTACTGGGAAGTTACATTAGAACAAATCGATTATCAACCATATATTATTGATTATCAATAAAAAATAATTGATTAACAATAAAATAATTCTCCGAAGCTTATCATTTGTAAAAATATTAAAACGGACTACACTTATAAAGAACTAGTTAAAATAGGCACAACTCTCATCTAGGATGTAGTTCTATTTTATTCTTTTGGGCCGATACTAAATCTTTGTCATTAGACTTTCAAGTTTACATCGAATCTAAAAGAATTAAAATGCACCCAGTGCTTGAAGAATCTTGGGTATGAAGTGAGAGAGACCGTTATTAATTTTCGTGTCTATGGATCGTAAAATTAGAATTATTATGGCTAAGCCCGGGTTGGACGGTCATGACCGTGGAATAAAGGTTTTAGCAGCTGCCTATCGTGATGCCGGCATGGAAGTGATTTACCTCGGGTTGCGCCAAACGCCAGAAATGATTGTTTCCGCAGCACAACAGGAAGACGTAGATGCAATTGCACTCTCCAGCTTAAATAATGCACATAATACAATTTTTCGTAATGTGCTTGATTTGATGAAAGAAAAAGGGTTAGACGATGTGCTTTTAGTTGGAGGTGGTATTATCCCAAAGAAAGATATGGTAGAATTAGAAAGAGAAGGTGTAGGAAAACTGTTTGGACCCGGTACCCCAGTCCAGGATACTATCAATTATATAACAGCTTGGGTTAACACAAACCGGTGGCAAAATGAATCTTAAAAACCAAATTGAACTGGAGCTCTATTTTGCTGATCATTTTGATACAATTTTATTTCCTGTATTGGCGGAATTATATTTAAACAAAAATGATCTAAAAAGATCAAGAAAAGTTTGTGATATTGGCTTAAAATATCATCAAAATGATTCTGCCGGTTTATTTATTCTGGCTCAAATAGAAAAATTAGAAGGAAACCTAAAAGAAGCTGAAACTGCTTTAGAACAGGTTTTATTATTTACAGATGACCACCTTGCCGCCGCTGAAATGTTGTGTGAGATCCAAACAGTTTTGGGGCGTGCATCTAATCGTCTTTTAAAATCATGGAAGCATGTATTGGAATTGGATCCAGAAAATGAAACGGCCCAGGCATTTATTCAAAAAGTTGAACTAGGCGATGATAAAAAACCAAAGAAAAAGATTCTGAAGTCGAAAAAAGACACTAGGAGTCAAACAGTCCCTAAAAAGATCGAATTGCATCCAGAGCCCGAGGTTGCTCCTAAACCTGTATTAGACCAACGGACAGAACCATTACAGGTTAGCTCACGATTGGCAACATTTACTTTAGTTGCGGTTCTCAAGAATCAAGGTTTATTCGATCAGGCATTGGAAGTTTTGGATGCGTTGGAAGAAAAAGGTGAAAGTCCCGAATCAATTTCATTGGAACGAGACATTATTCAAACTTTAATTGCAAAATTTCAAAAGGATTAATTTTATCATGCAAAATGCAATATATACAACACGTCAGGAAAACTTGAAAAACGTTCTTGCTGAAAAAGGATTGGATGGCATCCTCATCACTAATCTAACCAATATTCGATATATCTCAGGCTTTACTGGTTCTGCTGCATCCTGTTTAGTAACACCAACCGGTCAATATTTTATCACAGATGGAAGATATATTGAACAATCCAAGGCACA
>Ga0208639_1000782_pt1 | contig 23274 bp, 18 predicted proteins | sample ETNtaG_33_FD_185772 | JGI IMG/M metagenome (GOLD analysis project Ga0208639, IMG submission 185772) | Marine microbial and viral communities from oxygen minimum zone, Eastern Pacific Ocean - ETNP201310SV76 (SPAdes) (version 2) | ecosystem: Environmental > Aquatic > Marine > Oceanic ...
AACGAAATCGTCATCGAACCTACGCTACAGCCACCCGGTTTCATTGGCGGCTGGTCTCAAGGTGGGAGAGTTGAGGCAGGACTGCTCTTGGGAGCGATCACATTTGGAATACATGCCATTGGATTGACTTGGGCAGAAAATAAAGAAAATGCTGCATTTATTCTCATCATCATGGCAACATTTTGGACACTTCTTGCTTCTTGGCAATTGCAGAAGGCACTGCTGGCAGACAATGCTCTCGAAATCGCTCGTTTGGAAGCGGGATTGGAAAATAATGTCGATGTCGCATACTCCGACGATGAATCCACTGCTGGACTACTCGTCGATAATGAGACTGGCCTGAGAGGAAGGCCTGACCAAATCGTCATTGTTGATGGAGAATTTATTCCAGTCGAACAAAAGACTGGCAAAATTCCCAATCAGCCTCACAAGTCTCATGAAATACAGTTGTTGGCCTACATCTCCCTTGTCGCATCTACTACTGGACGGGCTCCGCCCTATGGCGTACTGCGTTACGGTCCTGAAAGTATTCACACAATTCAATGGAATGAAAAATCGAGATCAAGATTGATGGCATCAACCAAAGAAATTCAGCGCCTGATGGTTCAAGGTGGAGCAGAGAGAAATCACAATAGAAAAGGGAAGTGTGCTAACTGTTCACGTCGCTATGCTTGTGATTCAAGTCTGGTTTGATTATTCAAGAACGCAATCATCAGGAGCAGTTGGATACTCGATGCAATCACGATCAATTGTGATTAGAACGTGGAATGAGTCTTCCACTTGGCCTTCGAGTCCATACCCTCTTGCCTCAACGGTTAGAGTCCATGTTCCCAGTGCTAATGGTTGAAACAAATCTTTCTCAAGTGTGCTATCTGAATCCGTTAATCGTTCTGACCACACAGTTTCTCCATCTGCACTGATTAGTGAGGCTTCGACATACCTAACCCCATCGGGAACTGGGATATTGTCGCCAAATGGAATTGATGCAGAAAGATAGGCACCAATTCTGGTGACGTGTTTGTCAACCTCGAATTGCTGTTCTGCATCATATGGAGATATTGCAAATGGTGTAACAAAACTATGGGATAGAGCGATTTTATCCTGAATCACAGACGGCTCAGGTTCATCCATCATACTTTCAACAAATTCGCGGGCGGGAACCAAGCCAATACATCCTGCACTGGACATCAACATGATGGCAAGCATGAAGAAAGTAGGCAAGACTCTCCGGGTTCGCATTGAATCTCCCCACTCAGGACCACCGTATCAAAACACCCTTCCGGGAATGACAGGATTCAAGCGGATGACACCCCTCGTGTGTTTGTCCGAATGAAGTCAAGAGGGTCAGCCGAGCCGTAAAGGCGATGACGAACCCTGTGAGTACTGACGGACATCACTCAAACTTTGCACCGCATGTAGAGCAACCTTTCGCATCTGTAGCGATATCTGCACCACATGCACCACATTCAGCCGTCTCGACCTTAGCCTTTCTACGCCTTGGAGTTCTCCTCTTCTGAGCTTTAACAGGATTGAGTTCGTCATCATCATCGAATGAAAAGTCCATTGCTTCCTCAGGTAATTCATTACCGGGAAGAGAACGATCTTGAATGCCCATTCCGATTTTAACCTCATCACCTGGCATAACGCCCTTCTCGCCGGTAATTTCGTACAGTCTTCCGCGGATTGAAGCATCACTCGCAGTCAAATCATCTCCCTTGTCAAGGTGAGGTTTTATCTCACCCTTCGAAGCAAGGATTGCATCGATATCGTGGCCTTCAAAGGTTTCATCGATGGATTTGAGTGTTGGCTCAACTATCGCCATTGCTTCCTCATCATCCATGTCTGCATCTAACTCTGCTGCAACACGCCTATCGTAAGCGGCTTCAACTTCAGCCTCTGCCTTTGCAATGTTTTCGTCCCAATGGCCTTCAAGGTCATCTGCATCATAACCGAATTCCTTGACTGCCTCATCGAAATCTTCGTATCCTGAAGCATGAATAGTCGTAGGGTCGATTTCTTCTTCTTCTTCAGGTAATGCAACCTCTTCTTTGGTTTCGGAAACTATCCTCTCTCTGCGCTGGAAATACTTCGACACATCTTGAGGAGTTCCACAGTATGGGCAATTGGAAAGAAGGTCGGGTATCGACTCAGTACATGTTTCGCAATCGTGGAATTGTTGTCGTGCCTTTTTGAGATTGAATGTACATGAAGGACATCTATCTTCTCCGCCCTCAAGTTCACCATCACAGGCTGGGCAATAATCGAAAATATCCCTTTCGACCTCCTCATCTGGATCCCGTGTGAGATAGATTGCTGCAACCAAAACGCCAACAAGGATTGCTATAATTATTCCAATGATTGTAAGAGTGCCAATAGTCCCATCCACCTGTGAGTCAACCCCCTGCCCTGGCAGAGATGCTGTGTCCCAATTTCTGGTAAATGCTGTATTTACAACGATGTCATCGTCTGAAATAATTAGTAAATTCGTTTTAGGATGACTAGCGATGAATGTGCATGAGATTTGAACTATCTCTGAACGAGTTACAACTTCTACCTCAATATCGTCCCAAACTTCACCATTACCATTTTCGCAACTCATGTTCGCTGAACCAGTCTCAATTGATGAGAGATTGACTGTGAGAGTGTACTCTTCGCCATGTGTTAAAGGAAATTCAGCAGCAGCGCCTGATATATCGGTAACACTAACTGAATTTTGTTGCCATTCCAACCTCAATTGTGCCTCTACCTCAATGGTCCCTGTCGCAACCGAATTTACGGGATTATTGTCCCAAGAACCAATTTGAGGCATCCAATGAGCAGATAATGTAGCTTGGTGATGTCCAGAAGTAGTCAACAGTATTTCTTGCCAGATATATGTGCTCTCAGGTTGAATAATAATCACTTGAGATTGGATTCCTGTCTGACCTTCCCAGTCATATACAAGACGCCCAGAGACTGGAATTTGTCCATTATTTGTTATAGATATTATCCATTCTATCGGCTCTCCACTAGACACTTGTGGCATAGACGGCATGGCTATTGGGTCCAACGAAACGTCTGGAATTGGTAGTTTAGCAAAACTACCACTAATCTCATCATTTTCTCTACTTTCTTGGATAAATGATGCTGTATGGTAGGGGTCGATAATTGCTGTAATTGAATATACTCCTGATGCAATATTGGAAATTAAGGAATAATTCAACTGGAAAGACCAAGCTTTTTGGGCATTATCTCCGCCAGTAATTGTCACATCGAAGGTTGGAATGATTACATTCTGTCCAGTATCAACCGTGACTTCGAGTTTCATTGGAACAACTGTTGTCCCATTACCATTTGTTCGTGAAAGTATTCCCGAAATAATCCAAGGCCCCATCAATGCTTCATTCGCTACTTCTACATCTAATTCATCGCCAAGATGAGATATATCCATTCTCGGATCTACTGTTAGAGAACTTGTGAAAATATTTGTTTCGTCGGATTCAATTACTGTATCTTCTAAATCAATGGTGACTGTAATATTATGAGTCCCAGATTCAGGAGCAGTCATCGATTGATTGATCCAAATTGTAGAACCGGCATCAAGAGTTTCTACATCCACCGGAATAGACTGGTCACCTAAATCGATCTGAAGTTTACTTGCAGGGGCATTTACCGAACCGCGGTTTTCTACCAATACAGAGATTTGCACTTGGTCACCAGAATTCATTTCTGAAGGAGATACTTCGATTGTATTAACTTCAATATCTGCTAATCCTAGAACTGTAAACGATTTGTAAAATGTCTGCTCGCCAGCCCCATCATGATCAAATGCAATCCAAACTTTATGTTCACCTTCGGTCAAGCCAGACCATGTAAACTGGACATCAATGCTCGATTCAGCAGGAATATCGATTACATTTGCTTCAGCTAATTTATCTCCTGAAATACCGTCCTTGTAGAATTTGTACAAGACATCGTATGCAGTGAAATCATTTGAGTTGTATAAAGTGAGAATTACTGTCGTAGAGGCACCTTCGGTTGGGTTCGAAGGTTGTAGGCTGACTGTTGAAGCGCTTGCTTGAACTCCACCACTGTCCTCTGCTAACACTCCCAGGGGGAACGCACTAAGCAAGAGAAGAGCGAGGACAATGGAAGTCGCACTAGGCTTCGCCATATTTTGGAGAGGTCATGCAGAGCACTTGAACCAATCGAATATAATGCTGCTATCGGATATGGATACAATAGAAACCAATACACCCCGAAGGGGTGGTTGGAATGGGAGCATTGAAGGGTGACACTCATTGTCATAGAAATGATGAGGCGGTCTGTCATTGCACTTCTGGTCGTAGTCATCATGACTACATGTAGTGTCTCACCAGAGAGCCTAAGGGACCATGATGTCTCAAGTGTTGGAACAAGTCAACTCAATTTATCTTTCAGCAATGGACCCGGTGAGGGAGAAGATGTCACGGGGATCCATACTATTTCTTTCGTAATCACCGGCAACGGTACCGCATCGAGTATTGAAATTGAAATTTCATCGGATGGCGAAAACTGGACTGCTGTCACTAATTTAACCGGAACTCCTTGGCTAACACATTTTGATTCCACTGCATATACAAATGGAACTTGGATACTAAGAGCTCGTGCGTGGGATTCCAATGTTTCCGATACTAGTATCTGGTTTACAAGTGGTAATTTCAATATTGTAAACCAAGTTCCCGTCATTACCTCATTCGAACTAACAAATAGTGGCACTGGTTCTGGTACCAGTTCTACAAACCGAGCATGGTACAATATCTCAACTGATGGCACATTGTACTTCACTTGGACTGCTACTGATGATGACCTCGCGTATGCCAGTTTAGCAAATGTTCCCGGCCCTGGAACGCCTTCGGATGATGGCCCAGGCACAATTGCAAATGGATGGGACTGGGCCTCTGGCTCTTTCTCAGAAGGGACATGGAATCCGAGATTGACTGTCTGGGATGATTCTGGTCTCTATGCAACAAAGACCATGTTCATCGGCATTGACCGTAGCGCTCCCACTCTTACGTCACCAACCATTGGAGACGGAGGCTCTTGGAGTGATTCTACATCTGTTTTGATTAGTGGCTTATCCACTGCAGCAGATGATGGAAGTGGTTCTGGAATTTCTCATGTTGAAATTAACTCAGACGGAACTTGGGAGTCGGTAATTGGCGATTCTACCACTCTTACTCTCGCTGAAGGACTGCATTCCATTTCAATGCGCCCAGTAGACAACGTTGGTAACATTGGAACCGCAATCAATGTTAACATCAATGTTGATGTTACAGACCCAGAAGGTGCGGGATGGATTGTCGATGAACTCACAACGAGTAGAGTCGGTTCAGCAAATCTCTCCTTTACCGCTCTTGATGATGGTTCAGGCATCGATCTTGATGAATGTCAAATACAATTTGGATTCGACCTAAATGGAGTTGGAAATACGCCTGACCAAACCGGTATTTGGCTGGACATTCCTGAAACGGGTCTAAACGGGTCTATTGGATTGACCAATTGGGCTACAAAATCCAGACAATATCTCATGCTTAGAGCAGTGGTTACAGATGTTGCAGGAAATTCCATTACAACTGTGCCAACCGCTTTCCAAATTCTACCCGGGCTCGACTTGATGTGGAATTCATCTTCAACGACTCTAGACCGCCTTGTCGTACGACCCGGAGATACAAATGGTCTAATTCAAATCACCAGCACTTTGGAATCAAATCAAAATTGGGGTGGGTCATTTACTGTGAGTCTACTCGCAGCTCCTGCAGACCGTTCTGCTGATGTAGATTGGGTCACAATGGAAACTAGACTCATGCCTAGTGGAACTCTTTCAGATTCTACCGAAGAAATCCTTTGGAATTATACTGTACCAAATACCGGACAATATGATTTGAGGCTTTCAATTGACCCTTCAAACGCAGTTGATGAGAGAGATGAGGGGAATAACAACTTCCACCTAGTCGTGACTGGAGCAGATGTAACCAACTCAGGTACTGTGCCATCATTCGCTCCAAGTATTCTCGCAATCATTCTGACTGGATTGCTGGTATCTTGGCTTCAGAAAAAAGAGTGATCATTCCTCTTCCCAATCGACGACTTCGTCCTCGGCCAAATCCATGACCTTCGATACGGCTTCTTCGTCTTCTGGGTCTACCTGATGAGCCTTGAGACGACGGTTACGACGTTCTGCAACTGCTGCTAGACCTGGAACGAGGTCGACAAACTCGCCACTTGGAGTATCATCTGTCTTTTCTTCGATGTAATCGATAGAGCGGGATTCGAGGCGAATTCTGCGTCTCTCCTTCTCGAGGAATTTGATGACTGTTCCATGCTCGGAACCGCTTGCAAGCATCTCAATTGCTTGACGTGCAATCATCAAACCATTTTCCTCACCTACGAGAACAACCGTTGAATTGTAAATTGAAATTTCTGTATCGGTATGCTGCTCAATCAATTTGCGAATCTTTCCCTCGGTACCGATGATTCTTGCGCGGATTCGGCGTTGCTGGTTTGAGCGTTTGCCAACATGGTCTCTGAGATCAACCATTTCAAAAAACCAGTCATCTTGGAGTAATTGAATTGCTCTACGTGGAGCCATTCCTCGGCCAACTGCCTTGATTACATCAGGGAGTTTGAATGCCTTTACTGGGTCATAACTTCCAGGTTCGCCCCATTCAACATCAACATCACCAGTATCTGAATGAATCTGAATTGTCTTGCATCCTGCAGCCGCTTGCAGGTCGCGACGTGTCTGACCCTTAGCGCCGATAAGAACCGCAATACGGTCCTTCGGAACTCGCGGCAGTGTCTGGCGCATGGAGCGAAGCGGGCGGCCAGTCCTTCTTCAACCCCACAGTCGCGGGTTTTCATTCCTCTTCGAGCATCTCGATGTGAGAGGTATCCATCTCCAATACATCATACATCGTTTCTGCTAATTCAACATCCAAACCATTCTTTTGGCCCCACTCGATAAGGCGAGTTACATCCCGGACGAGAAACTCTTGGGCTCTAGGATGAGAATGTATGACCGCTTGACCAACATCGATAACAATCGGCTTGTCTCCATGCCACATGATATTGTATGGTGAAAAATCAGCATGAACCATTTTTGCTTTTTGCCAAGTTATTGCAAGGAATTCGAGAAGTTCTTCGAATACGGAATGAGGGTCGGGAACTTCGACATCTCGCAGACGTGGTGAAGGCGCAGAAGGAGTTCCCAGATATTCCATGACCAATACATTACGATGAACGCCAATCGGCTTTGGTACAGCTAAACCCCACTTTGCTAATCTTGTTAGATTGCGATGTTCCTTCCGGACCCAAATGTCCACAAGGTCCCTGTGTCGACGCTTCAAACCACCAAAACGTCGATCTCCTTCGATATACTGGATTAAATTCTTGAATACCGCATTTGAGGTGTGGAATATTTTTACTGCAACTGGGCCATCGGCGCTAGTACCATGGAATACATGCGCTTCTTTGCCTCTAGCAATCGGGAAATCAAGTGTATCGAAGGCACCCAATTTCATCAGTTTATACAGGCTCATCAATGTTAGACGGTCGAATACAGAGTCGAAAACGCGTCTATCAACCCACTCAAATGAGCCATCGCCCATTACACCTGCAAGTCCACTCTCTATTTCCTTAAACATGCGTTTGAATCGAGATTCTTTCATCCAACTAACTTGCTCTTGGTCCTTATCTAGAGAGTCAACGAAGGCATCCTTCTCAGATTCATGATGAACCTCATCCTTGTTGAGGTCACGGCCTTTGCGCCGCTTTTTTCTACGGCGTCCATCAGAGAGTTCATCACTCCAGCCGTCACGACGCTTAGCCAAAGATTCAACCCCCTCGAATCATCATCGGAGGTGCCAGACATTGAAGGTTGTCGAGATTCAACCAAATAGGTCGTTGATTTCTTCGTCGTCCTCATCGTCTCCGGCTTCCTCAACCGCTTCGTCTCCGGTTTCCTCAACCGCTTCCTCTGCGGTCTCCTCTGCAGGCTCTAGTTCAGAGTCATCGCCTGTTGAAAACAAACCTTCTTCATCATCGTAATCATCTGCAGTTGTATTCATACCAAAGACATCAACATCTGTAGGAAGAACTCCCCTACGGGAGAGATAGAATGCTTGAGTTTTGGTATAACGGTGCTTTACATCCGCTTTTTTGTCTTTAGCATTTGCAGATTGGAAATCCCACGGCCATACGATGATGAGGTCACCCTCTCGTACCCACTGACGGCGACGCATCTTACCTGGGATTCTAGCCATTCTAGTCTCGCCATCTGCACAAAGTACGGTAACACGTCGTCCACCAAGGATCTGTTCGGCAATTGCGAACATCTCGTTGACCTTGGTATTGGGCATCTTCACACGTATCTTGGAAGATTCTCCGGCAGAATCCATCAGACGAGCTAATTCCTCCTCGTCGACTTTCTCTTCACGCCTGCGGCCCATAATCCGGCCGAGCGGCCCACCCTACTTGAAGGCTAATACTGTAATTAGAGGCCAAAGAGGCCCTCTGCGGCACTATAACACATTTCGATGAAGGTATCTCCTGCAACTCCAAGTAGTATTGTAGCAACAGCACATATCCAAATTGACATTCGAATGGATATACCATATGGTAATGGCTTTCGGCGACCTTCCTCAGGTGCATCGAGGAACATTACTACCCCGACTCTGAGATAATAGAATACCGAAACTGCACTGTTGAGGAACATCAATAGTCCAAGCCACCAAACCCAATGGAGGGAATCCAAACTCTCAATTCCACCACTCGCTGCAAGATCGCCAATTGACATCTTGACTATTCCGCCAATTACTAGGAATTTCGACATGAATCCTGCGAGAGGTGGTACTCCGGCAAGTGCCATCATGAAGATGAACATCGAAGTGGCGATTAGAGGGTCTCTACGCCCTAGTCCAGCAAGAGAGGACAAGCGACTTGCGCCACCTTCCATCTCAAGAAGACCGAGGACAAGGAATGCACCCAACTTGATTGCAACCAATACCATGAGATGGAAGAATATCGCTGCTAAAATTGCAGTAGCGTAATGCTCTGGCATATCGACATGGCCCCAATGCCATGCTCCAACTGCTGTTAGGGCTGCGAGCAAGTATCCTGCATGAGCAACCGAAGAGTACGCAAGCATTCTCTTCGGGTTCTTTGAACCGAGTGCGGCGATATTACCCCAAGTCATTGTAACTGCAGATAATACTCCAAGCAAGCAAAGCCAAGTTGCACTAGTCTCGCCTACAGGAGAGGCAACCAGTACTAAGACACGAATTAGTCCAACCATTCCCATTGCCTTTGATGCGGTTGCTAGAACTCCTGCAATCGGGCTATTTGCACCAGCATAAGCATCTGGAGCGGCAAAGTGGAATGGAGCAGCACTAACCTTGAATCCAAATCCAACCAGTACCATTCCTAAACCGATTACCGGCAGGATTGCATCTCCACTATTTGCCCATCCCGTCGCAAGTCCATCGAGTTGAAGTGTACCAAATGCGAGGTAGAGCAATGAAAGGCCGTACAAGCCAACGCCACTCGCAACCGAACCGACGATGAAATATTTCACACCGGCTTCTGCACCAGCCTTGGATTCCTTGTGGAATGCCACCAGAATATAGGTGGAGAAACTAGCCAATTCCAATCCGACAAAGAGGATGAATAGATTCTGTGCTAGAGCAACCATGCTCATTCCCAAAGCTGTGGTCAGCATCAGGATGTAGAGGTCGGCTTGGCGACGGTTGTCATACATCTCCTCCAGTGTGTTACTGGAATGTTGCATAGTTGCCGGAACGCGGTCCATACTAGCGATCGCTGCTAACATCAATGCTCCAAAGAAAATCAATTCGAATATACGACTGAAGCCGTCAACTTGCAATAATTTGATTCCGCCAGAACTCATTATTGCGGTAGTACCGCCTTCGCCCATCATCTCAGTCATCAAAGTGATGAGGAAAGCACCAGTGAGAGTTGCTGCACCGATTAATCCCGGTATTGATGGGTCGCCAGTTATAGCAAATCTTCGCCCACCAAGGAACCAAGGTACCCTAACCTTTGTCAGTGGAATTCGGAACTTTGCGTGTCCAAGATTTGGAATCACGAATACTGCTACTAAACCAAGAAGGAGGATGGTCTCTGGTGCCATTACCTTCCAGAATTCTAGAGAGAATACAGTAACGCTATCCATTTCAGATACCCCCTCTGTTGAAAACACCCTCGAAGAATGCCACAGTCCAATCATCCATCATTCCCAAAGCAATGAATGGGAAAACTCCGAAGAGTACGGTGAAGAATGCAAGGATAATCATACCAATATTTTCGGGTAGAGTTAGATCAGGTGGGTTCTCTCCAAGTAGAGTTGCAGGTGGTTGTCCCTCATCTCCGCCTTCGAAGATAGTGCGTTGCATCGACCATAGGTAGTATGTAGCCGTGATTGCAAGGGCTAGACCTGGAAGTAAAATCCACCAGCCATAAATTGCCCAGTATGCTAGCAATACCATCAATTCAGCAACGAATCCAGCGAGAAGAGGCAGGCCGAGGCTTGCCATCCATGCAAACATCATGTAAACTGCAAGGAATGGAGAGAATTTCGCCATTCCACGCATTGCTCCAATCTCCATCGAATGGTAATGATGCTTGAAAGCACCACAAACTGCGAAGAGCATTGGTGAGATGATTCCATGTGCGAACATCATGAAGAGGGCTGCAGCATATCCAATCGGCTGCATACTTGCAATTCCAAGTAGAATTACTCCCATGTGAGATACTGAGGAATAAGCTACCATTTTCTTGAGGTTGGTCTGACCTAGACAAACAAATGCTCCCCAAACGAGAGAGATTAGACCAATTGCCATTATACAATGTTGATAGTGCATCAATGCATCTGGGAATAATGCAAGAGGTAGTCTAAACATTCCGTATGCACCCATCTTCAACATTACACCAGCCAATAACATTGAGCCACCTGTTGGTGCTTGCACGTGCGCATCGGGAAGCCAAGTATGGAATGGTACTGCTGGTAACTTTACCAAGAAACCAATCATCAGCAAAACGAACAATACTTTCTGCATTCCCATTCCAAGGAATATTCCGTCTCCGAGATTTCCATGGTTTGCCTGATCAAGAATTGTGACAATGTCGAATGAACGACCAGTGAGGTCACCAACCCATGGGTTGGTCGACGCATCCTGGGCTGGTTGTAAGAAGTATAGAGTAATCAATCCAAGTAACATAATCACTGAAGAAGCGAATGTGTAGATGAAGAATTTCTGAGACGCATATCGACGGTCCTTTCCACCCCAACTCAAGATTAAGAAGAACATCGGAATCAATGTTAATTCCCAGAAGATATAGAACATGAAGAGGTCAAGTGAAACGAAGACACCGATTAGAGCGCCTCCCATCATCAACAGAAGTGGATGGTATACCGCACCATTCTTTTCTTCCCAAGTCATGATAATTGTGACAGGTACCAAGAATGTGGTAAGCCAAACCATTGGGAAGGATAAGCCATCCATACCAACATGCCATGAAACGCCAATGCTCTCCATCCAATGATAACGGCTCTCTAGCGCATACTCATTGTATCCAAGTGCCCAATCTACAGCGATTAACCAGTCGAAGAAGAGTGCAGTACTAATCGCTAATGGGATTAGGCTGAAACAGAGGGTAGCAAGGCGAATTGGACCAGCAAGTATCTCTTTTCTCGCACGTGATTCCTGACTTGCAAATGCCATCAAGATTCCACTCACAACGATTGGGAATCCAACCAGTGGCAAACTTATCCAATCGACCTCTCCTTGAGCATTAGAGCCCAAGGATGGGAAGAATGCAGCTAGACCTGCTACTGTAACTAATAATAAGCCAACGAGTATGAACTCCTTGTTTTTGATATCAAGTGTACTATTGGCGCTCAATCAAGCCACCCCCCATAGTAGAAGTGCAATTCCAAGAGTCCCAAGCGCGACCATCATGATGTAATCTCGAGCCGAACCTGTGGTTATCAGGCGGACCTTTTGACTGGCTGCCTGAGAAGTGGATTCAATCAACTTGATTGTACCATCTATGACTACACGATCTATCATTGCGGTAATATTGGCAAATCCTGCGACTAACTTGAGCATCGCCGCATCATATACCGCATCAAAGTGCAAGCGCTGATGCAATGAATTTGCAAGACCTGAATTTGCCCATGCTGAATTGTCAAAGTGGGAATTGCGTCGAACCTTGCTCGACAAATCAATCGCCCACTGCACCCATGGTTTTGCTTTCTCGCCATCATCAAGGCGTCCTCCATAGAGTGCCATTGCAAATGATGGTCCAAGAATTGCAGAAAGACCGATTGCAACATATGTTAACATCAACAAGAATGGATTTTCATTGAGGAACACATGGTGTAATTCCTCACCGATATACTCGAAGAATCCCATGAAGTGGCCATGGTCGTAATCCCCAAGCCAACTAGTTGAATGCATGCCGGCGAAGATAATTGCCGATAGCGACATGAATGTCAGAACAACCAGAGGAATTGGTATCCACGGTGTCTGCTCATGCACGTGTGCAGCAACTTCACTCTTCGGCTTTCCAGCAAATGTCATGAACCACATTCGTGACATGTAGAAGCCGGTCATTCCTGCTCCACCAAGAACTAGTAGCGCAGGTAGAATGAATATTGGCTCTTCCATTGCCACTGTCCAGGTATTTGCAATGATACCTTCCTTAGACCAGAATCCACCGATGAATGGAATGCCGATAATAGACATACTACCAACGAGCATTGCTGTTGAAGCAATGGGCATCTTCGATGCAAGCCCACCCATGTTTTCCATCGATTGAGCATCGAAGTCGTCGTCATCGTGACCATCGCCATGATGAGCCACCTCGTGATGTGCGTGATGCATTTCGTGAATGACTGAACCCGATGCCATGAAGAGCATGCCCTTTGCCATAGCGTGGTTGAACAAGTGGAAGAGTGCTGCTCCCATGGCGAGAACCGCTGCTTCTGAATAGCCGTTATTTGCTAACCATAGAGCAGCTCCTAATCCTGTGAATATGTATGCTAATTGACTCATGGTTGAATAAGCCAAGACCTTCTTGATATCAACCTGGACGAAGGCGATTAGTGCGGCCATTACCGCAGTGACTCCACCAATACAAGCGATGATTATCGCAAGAGTGCTCAAACTTCCTACATCTGCTTCGGCAAAGAATGGGAACATACGAGCTACAAGGTATAGTCCTGCATTCACCATTGTTGCTGCGTGAATTAACGCAGAAACTGGTGTTGGCCCTTCCATAGCATCTGGTAGCCAAACATGGAGTGGGAACTGAGCGGACTTTCCTACAGCACCGATGAACATCATTCCAAGTGCTAGTTGTAAGGAGCCTGGGTCTACTGCAGCGATATTTGCTGAATTGAAGACATAGGCGTAATCGAGGTGACCATCAAAGAGATTCCACAACATTACCAAACCGATAACGAGGAATACATCTCCAACCTTGGTGGTAAGGAATGCCTTCTTTGCAGCATATGCTGCACTTGGGCGTTCGTAGTAGAATCCAATGAGCAGATAGGAACACAATCCCATAATCTCCCAGAAGATGAACAGCCAAAGGAATGAATCTGCGAGAACCATTCCAAGCATTCCAGAACAGAATAGAACGAATTCTGCATAGAAGCGATGATTTCTGTTATCGTTAATTGGATCGGTATTCATGTATCCAATAGAGAAGACATTGATCAAGAAACATAGGAACGCTGCTACAAAGAGAAGCATTACTGTTAGATGATCGACATGAATACCCACACCGAATACATCGGTTCTAATGTCGCCAGTAGAAGAATTCCACCACGATGATTCGAACCATGTGAAGATATCAGAAGCACCTGTGTGATGTAGGTGCTCAAGGATTAGCATTATCGAAAGGGCGAGTGATGCGCCCATTACTGTTAGAGCGATTAGGCCACCCTCTCTTGCCTTCTTTACCCAGCCAGGGGTTCCATTGAAAATGCCTCCAAGAAATAGGATGACCGGGAAGGCCAACATTGGCAATAGAGGTATGAGCACGGCATATGTGATGATTCCAGTTTCACTCATAATCTCACCTCAGTGCTTCAACAAGTCGACCTCGTCGAGAGATATGGTCTCGTGTTGACCGTACATGGAGAGGAAAATTGCCAAACCAATGGCGACTTCTCCCGCTGCGATTGCAATTGCAAAGATGGTGTAAACCCATCCTGTTACATCGCCCCAGTGACTGGCTGCGGCGACGAATTGTAGGTTGACTGCGTTTAGCATCAACTCGATACACATCAGAACTACGATTGCGTTCTTACGACTGAACGCACCCCATAATCCGAGAATGAATAGAATAGCGGAGAGGCCAGAGACCCATGCTGGATCAATCACTTTTCCTCACCTCCAGTAAGTTCCCATTCGAGATTCACCTTACGCTCGTCACGAACAAGATATGCTGCTCCTACCATGGCCATTGCCATAAGGAATCCAAGTGCAAGTAGAGGTAATGCCCAATCTCCAAGAATACTATCGGCGAGTTCAGCATTGGTTGGCATCTGGTCCGAGGAGCCTTCCCAAACGGAATCTGATGAAACTGCGGCAATTAGAGCAGCTCCCAAAAATACTAGCCCGACACGAGCCAAGATACTCATCAACCTCATTCGAAGTCCTCCTCTAAGATCTGCCTTCGAGTTAGCATTATGCCAAAGAGCACAACCAACATTACCGAAGCCAAGTAAACTAGAATCTGAATAATTGCTAGGAATTCAGCACCCATTAGGATGAAAATTCCTGCGACACCTATGAAACAGAATATCAAAGACATCATGGAATGGGCAACTCGTTGCATGTAAATCAGCCCTAGAGCACCGCCGATTACGATAGTACTCATCAGGAAGAATACAACAATCTCAGTAATCTCTGCTGCTGCCATTTTCAAGCCTCCCCTGCAGCTTTTGCTGCCTTCTTAGCACGCTTATCGCGCTCCTTGCTAGCGCGCTTTGCGAGTTCGGCATCAACCGCTTCTTGGTGAACACCTGGCAAAACACGGGTTCTATCCGCATCCATCCAGAGTTCTTGACGGCTAAATCCAGACATTCCATCATACTCGTTGGTCATGAAGAAGGAAGTGAAGTTACATGATTCCATACATAATCCACAGAACATGCATCGACCCAAATCGATTCTACCAGAAACAATTTGGTCGTCTGCAGGGAATACATTCTCCAATGCGACTACATCTTCTTCGCCAGAATCATTCCATCGCATTCGCACCGAGTCTCCTGTGAGGTCTAGAACCTCTCCGAAACGCCACTCTTCTGGTACAGACTTGTGAGCAGTAACGAGGTTAAATGAGTCTTGTGTGCTCTTTACCTCAGGCTTTTCAATGGCTGCAAATTTGCCAACTTCGAGTTCTGCTCCAAGTCCTTCCCACTCACCTTCTGCATTGTCGAGAACGTCGACTCTGAGTTCTGTGGTCATGTGTAAACAGTCGTTGGGGCAGATGTTTACGCACATTTTGCACGCTGTACAAGTTTCCCAAATTACACCGATACGTCCATTGTAATTTCCTGGAACGAAGAGCCATGGTTCAATTTCCTCAAGCCTCTCATAAGGATAGTTTAGAGTCTGAGGCTTCCATATTGTCGGGGTTAAATCAGTACCTGCACGATCTGGAGCATATTCATGGGCAGTAATGTCATTGAGATGCTTGGTCTTCTCAGCACGAATGACTGAGGGTCCATCTCTAAACTCCGGGTGAACAGTATTGTGATAACCACTGTCGAAATATTTGCCGAATAATGAAAAGGTTCGCAAGAAGGTTATCCCGGTAATCTTGAACGGATACCAAAACAGATTTCGGAAGTTGGGCTTGCCGTGTGGATGTGTTGCCATATTCTCACCTCACTCCGTACCTGCAGTGTGCGTTCCCGCAGGCGTTAATGTCTGAACATGGTACATTCGTTCCATGTCTTCAGTATCGTCTTCATCATTCATGAATACCAAGAATAAAGCCAGCCAGAAGACAGTGGTCAATACTGGAACCGCCCAAGGGAACAGTCCAGCATCCCACGCCCATCCTCCAGAGGTGGAGTCATTGAGAGCACTTGCATCGAATAGGTAAATTCTGTAAACTATTGCGAGGGCAACTTGTATGACAGAAAGTGGTAGAAGCATTCTCCAACCAAATTCGAGAATCTGATCGGTTCGGATACGAGGTAAAGCAGTACGTGCCCAAACGAATACCACTGTGAATATCAGCCAAGCCTTCAGCAAGGTCCAGATTACACCAGGAATCAATGGGCCGCCGGGAATTAATCCCGCAAATGGTGAATGCCATCCTCCTAGGAAGAAGTGGGCGAAAAGAATCGATGCTGCATAGACGCGCATGTACTCAGCAGCGAATAAGAGTCCAAAGCGCATACCGCCGTACTCTGTCCACCATCCTTCGACAAGCTCGGCCTCAGCCTCTGGCATATCGAAAGGTATTCGTTCGACTTCTGCAATCATGCTCACGAGGAACAATACTGCGCCTAGAGGCATGAGGAATAGTAGCCATACACCAGATGAGTGTTGGAAGTGTACAATCTCAAGGAAATTGAAAGAGCCAGCCATGATACAAACTCCAAGAATGCTAAGCAATAGCGGAATTTCATATGCAGTTAGTTGAGCAGCACTTCGAATTCCTCCAAGTAAGGTGTACTTGTTATTGGAGGACCACCCAGCAAAGAAGACGCCTAATGGCGCAATTCCAAAGATTGCAAAGGCGAATAGTACCGAGAGTTCGGGATTAGCACCATAGATACCGCTCGATAGTGGGATCATTCCAAGAATCATTACTGTTGAAGATATTACAAGGAATGGTGCGAGTTCAAAGATGACCTTATCCGCACGATTTGGAACCATGTGTTCCTTGATTAGGAATTTCATTCCGTCTGCTAGGTTCTGGAAGAATCCAGGGAAGATGGAAACGCCATACCAGGAACGGTTGCCTACTCTGTTGACCATCTCTTGTTGGTGGCCATCATTACCAGCAACACGATTGAGCCACCCGTTGATTGCGCCAACTGGCTTACCCAAGCCATATGGTATCATATTCCACCATTCGCCTGCTGTAACGCCATTTTCTCCGACCCAAAGGGAACGGAGAGCGGTTGTTGCACCACGGCGGTCGTTGACACGAGCGTAGAATTTGCGCTCAATCCAGAGAATCATGAACATTGAAATCATGATTCCTCCAAAGGTGATTAAACAAGTTAGAAGGGTGTGAATGAAGAAGGCAACATCGTTGCTGCTCGATTCAAGGAATGTGCCCTCAAATGCCCACCAGCACAATTCGCGTGTGCGGTAGAAAATGAAATCGTGAAGTCCTAGCCAATCATTCATGATAATCACCTCAACGGTCGGTCTCCCCAATACACGGATCGAAACTGCCCATAATGGCAGGAATATCTGCGACCTTGTAACCGATCATGGTTTTAGCCACATATGGAATTGTGATGAACATAGGCGAGCGTATCGAAACCCTGTATGGGTGCTTTCCACGTCCATCGCCACCACCTTGGAGATAGAATTGGCTAACTCCACGGGTGCATTCGTAAGTGCTTGTACCAGTTGCTCCTTCTGGAGCACGGGTTGGCGCCTTGGTGAGAATCATTTCATCTCCAGGAGAATAATGAGTGTTTGAGCCGCCAGGAATCTTTTCGATTGCATCGAGAATCATGCGGCAGGATTGACGCATCTCTTCCATGCGCACACGGTAACGGTCGTAACAATCAGCTCCTTTGACGCTGGTTGGTTTCTCAACCGCTGGCTCCCAGTCGACTTGGTCGTAGACCGAATATGGATTTGTCCATCGAGCATCTGTGTTGACTCCAGCAGCACGGATATTTGGCCCTGACACACCTTCGTTGAGTTGGTCTTCTGCAGTAGCATACCCTACACCTTGTAGACGAACCAACCAAATTGTCGACTCATCAAGAAGCATTTCATACTCGTCGATTCGGTGTTCAAATAACTTGATTTTCGCACGCAAGCGGTCAGCCCAACCGATTGGAATATCGCGCTTAACACCGCCCACTCTAGGGAAATTATAGTGCATTCGAGAACCGCCCAATTCTTGGAGCAGGTCAAGGAACATCTCTCGGTCACGTAGACACCAAGTCATCAGTGTTAGATTTCCGATATCTGGTCCAAATGCGCCAAGCCACATCAAGTGGCTTGCTAAGCGCTGAATTTCAGCAGCCATTAGACGGATGTATTCTGCACGCTCAGGCACTTCAGCCTCTAGGAGATCCTCTGCTGCCATGATGTAGGAATGCGCCCAAGTCATTGCACTAACATAGCAAAGACGGTCGCAATAAGGAGTAATTTGGGTGAAGTCTCTCGACTCACATATCTTCTCCACTCCACGGTGAATGTATCCGAGTTCTGCCTCAGTATCGGTAACTGTTTCTCCATCGACCTTGACTCTTAGAGTCCACAGGCCATGGGTCATTGGGTGCTGGGGCCCCATTGTGATCCACATTTCTGCCATCATCAACACCTCACTTTACTCGGCCCTCATCAACCGGTTTACGACCGAATCCCTGAGGGTCGTCGTACATTTCATTGAAATCATGATAGCGAATCTTATGTTGCCTTTGCAAAGGATGGAATTCATCGGGTGAGTCGTGAGGATTTAGAACACGATGCATGTTTACATGCCCTTCGAAATCAATCCCAACAAGGTCCCAAGTTTCCTTCTCATTCCAATCAGCACCACCCCAGATGTCCTGTACAGATGGTACTGAAGGCGATTCGGTCTTCTCAATTGGGATGAAGACTTCGTACTCGATTGGAATGTCGTCTCCAGTGAGTTTCTCACCGACGTGAATAGTACAGGTATGTGGAGCGACATTTGCGATTGGCCAGCGGTACAAATGCACTGCAACTTCCCAACCTCTCTCTGAAGGGCCTTCAGGGAAGTGAGTTCCAGTTATCATCCCGCAATAGTTGACTCCAGCCTCAGATGCAAGCCACTTTGCAAGTGCTCTCCACTGAGCAGGAGCGCATGTGATTCGCACAAATTCGTATTTCTTACCCGCACTGTGAGCTATTACTTCGGCAACAATACCAGCATCTGAGAAACGGTCGTTGACCGCACTCACTGCTGCAGATGCAGCCTTAGAGTTCTGTTTAGCGGTAATTGTAGTACCCATTTCAGTCCTCTCCGATGATGATGGGCTTGTCACCCTCACGACCAGTGGATGGTGCTCCACCAATGCGAATGATCTTCTCACGCAACTTACCAAAGCCATCGATTAGAGTCTCTGGCCGAGGTGGGCAACCTGGAATGTAAACATCTACTGGGATGACTGTGTCAACGCCTTCGAGAATATTGTACGACTGATAATATGGGCCTCCTGAAATAGCACATTCGCCCATTGCGATACAGTACTTAGGCTCGGGCATCTGCTCCCACAACCTGACAACGGGGTCTGCAAATTTCTTTGAAATCGGTCCGTTGACCAACAGAACATCGCTTTGGCGTGGACTTGATCTGAATAGCACTCCGAAACGGTCTCCGTCAAATCGTGGTGTCGCTGAAGCTGCCATCTCAATAGCGCAGCACTTGATTCCAAGGTGCAGTGTGAACAAAGATTTGCGACCAGCCCAATTGAAGAATCGACCAGCGAGTACTCCTAGGAATTGTTTGATTCGTGTAGCCTTGAGGGCTTCATCGGTAACATCGCCTACCATCTCTACGAGGGCGCGGCTGTTGAATGCGGCGTAATTTTCTCCACTATCGCTCATCAAAATCACCTCAGATGTAAATTCGGCCCCTCTTGCGGAAGACGTGCCAAACGCCCATTACCATGATGCCAAAGAAAGTTGCCAGCACCAACATGCTACCCTCAAGGGAGGATAGGTCTGCTGCACTTGCACCAACACCGGTATTCTCAGCTGCCAATAGACCGCCGAGTGCTAAGAACATGAAAGCAACATCAAACACGAGGAAAATAATAGCGTACCAATAATATTGGAAGTGAAATTGAATCATTGCATCGCCGACTGGTTCAGAGCCGCATTCATAGGTTGAAAGACGGCGTGGATATAGGCTGTGATCGCTCTCATATCCTTCCATCAGCCACGAACGGGTAATATTGGGACGAGAGGGGTCTGTCTTGGGCATAACGAAGTATTGCGTGACGAATGCACCCAAGGGCATACCAATACCGATGAGGGTAAGCAGAGCCATCGAGAGATAGGTGCCAGTAACGGAAATATCGCCAACCATTCAATCACCATAGTGAGCGATGACGCTCTCCAATCTTGGCGACTCGCAGACCATCCATAAGCGTTGTCTCACGCACATGCGAAAGAAAAGGGACAAAATCATGACCCCGTAGGGGTCAAGGGCGCTTTCTGAAACTCAAGAAAAATAGCCCCAAAATAATTACTCCAGCCATCCCATAGAGCACATTCGGAGTGATTAGTGAATTCAATGCAAAAGTCTCAGGATGACCGGTTACTGTTAATTCGATATTCTCGCGGCCTACTAGTCCGACATCTGTTGGTTCAACCGAGAGTGTGAAAATATACTCATCAGTAATCTCTGCATTATCGATAGAAGGAGGCCTGACCAATGCGGTTACTCTCATGGACTCGCCCTCATCGAGAATACAAATCAAATCCGCTCCGTCATTCTCACAGCCCTGATCGGCTGAAAGTGTAACACTCCATCCTCTCAATCCTTCACTGGCGAAAACTTTGACTTCAGTTTCTACATTTCCGCTATTTGTAATATTGATATAAAATTTGGAATTGGATTCAATATCACCGAATGTAATGTCTCTCTCTGCATCTCCAGTGAGTTCCATCTCCAGAGACATCACCGTTTCAACCGAAAGGGAAATTGTGATTTTCCCACTCCTGTTTGCAGCATTTGCTACAGATGTAACGACCATCTCTAACAAGCCGCCATCACCATTTTCTGAACTACTGGATGCAGTGATGACCAGCTCGATTACAGCATAGTATTCGATTGCTTCATGAGTTTCCATCAATCCTGCAGCGATCATTTTCTCGACGATTTTATCGTCGGTACTACCAATCATTGGACCTCCGTTCTCATAGTAGAACTCGCCTGTGGCAAGGTCCCTTGCGCCCCATCCCTTAGGAACGTGAATCGCTCCATCAATTTCCATGCCTTGATGGTAGATTGTACGTGTTGCAGTTCCTTGTAATCCAGAGAAGTCGAATAATGCATCATCGTGGCCATCGCCGGTATTAATCACCTTGATCTGATAAGAGGAAGTGCCACCAGGTGGTAAGATTAGAGCTCCGTTTCGAGATAGGTCATTTGTTGAATGCATAATCAAACAATCCATGGCGAAATTACGGTCGGAAAGGATTGCACGGAAGGTAAATTCGATTTGATTATCGGGGATACCGTCATCATCGGTATCGCCATTATTGTTGTCTCCAATATTGGTTACACGGACTGTCAGCCTCGTACTTGCCAATTCTTCCTCACCATCGATACTGACAACGAGGTACATTATCGCCGAACTTCTTGCATCGATATTAATCTCGGTCTTTACTTCATCATCGACTGTTTCGAAATGATTGCCCCATGCTGGTGTTGCTGTCTGAGATATTACAGAAAATCTGAATGAATCGGCTGTATTTCCGTCATTGTATACGGTAATTGGGAACCTTACGGTAGTGTCTGAGCGACCTGTTTGGTCATCGGCTACAGAGTCGCCACTCATTCCATGAATCGCCTTTACCGTAATTCGCAGTGTCTGAGTAGCATATGCTGCACCGCCGCTATTTGGCATTACAGAGAATGTGATTTCCACTTCTTCGGTTGCAAGAGCGTCACCTGGTAATGAGACTTGAATTTCGATTGTACCCTGCTTTTGATTTGAATGACGTGAATTAGTAGAAATTGTAGATGATTCAAGAGAGACTGCCCATCCCGAAGGTGGTGATGATGCTGAAATGCGGAATGTGTCTGGACCATTGCCCTCATTTGTAACCGTTAGAGTAGTGACTGCATTTGCCCCAGGGTCAATATTGTGAATAACAGAATTACCCAGCGACATCGATGCACCATGGGACTGTCCAACTACCACATTGATGTCGGATGAACACTTAGCAAGGTTGCCATCTCTTCCTTGAATCGTAATCGTGGATTGGCTATTAGCCTCAACTGAATCGTCCGGAGTAATGTCTATTGTGAACTCTTTCTCGCCATTTCCATCATCGTAGGGGAGCATCCCACTCGATGCACCATCGACTGATGCCCATGATGCTTTAGAGCCAGTAAATGCGACATTTACCGACCAATCTGCATTACCAGTATTTGAGAAAGTAGCCTCTAGGCTTCCAGAATCCCCTGGGTCAATGGAAACTGAAGACTTGGATAATTCCAAATCACATTCCTTTAATTCGGGAACTGTAAGGTCAAACGGCTCGACATCTGATGCGCTACCGTTTGGATTTTGGTCATTGGAGACGACTCCAGTAATTTCCCAACAATACTTTTCAGCGGATGCGCCTGCAGGCACATCCAAGGTAACGAGAACCCATTCACTCGATTCATTATCGAGTTGTACTTGTGCAGGGTCCACACTCACTGAGAATCCAGAAGAGGAAACACAAGGTCCAGAAGTAATATCTTCTAAGGTGAGATCAATAGTTTCCTGAACTCTACCAGTATTCGTGACTTCAACATCCCATTCAATTGTAGATTCACCAGCCCAAGTCCTCGATGGCTGATCTACAATTAATTCAACACCGAATACTTCCGAACCTGCACCATCACCTGCTGTAGTGGTAACATCATATGTTTCTTGTGCAGGCGCACCGGGCTGGTCAGGGGGTGTAACCTGTTCATTGGCATTTGCCGTGATTGTAGTAATGCAAGAGTCCTCAGCGTTTTGAGCGAGCGTGACGTTGAGGAAGGTTTCCTCTGTAGCGCCAGAGTCGATTGGTTGGCCAATCTGTCCAATGGTTGAGGAATATCCGTTGCAATCCTGCTCATTCGCTGCAGCTAGATTTATCGAAACGGGATTTGCACCATTATTGGTGACTCTAACGGTATACTCCGCGGTTTCTCCCGGATTGACCGTTTGAGCCGTTGGAGTTACCGTGAGTGTGATATTTGCATCCCTGCCACTATCATCTGCAATTACAGGAGTTGCAATTACTGGAATGATTGCTAGAAGCATGATGGAAACAAGGA
>Ga0208639_1000787_pt1 | contig 23201 bp, 15 predicted proteins | sample ETNtaG_33_FD_185772 | JGI IMG/M metagenome (GOLD analysis project Ga0208639, IMG submission 185772) | Marine microbial and viral communities from oxygen minimum zone, Eastern Pacific Ocean - ETNP201310SV76 (SPAdes) (version 2) | ecosystem: Environmental > Aquatic > Marine > Oceanic ...
CGCCAGAGCTAGGAGAATCAAATACATGATCTGGGCTCCCGGTTTGTCTGCTTCGATGATGGCTTCCATGTCCTGCACCAGATAGTTAATATCACGGGGAATCCAGTCCCCCTTGTCTTGTACTGGTGGAACTCCTTTTTCGTAAGTCACATAGGTGGCTTCTCCTTCCATGGCCAGCATGGACTGGGCTTTGTTAAGTGGTATCCAAATGTGGCCCATATCCAGCTTGAAATTCTCCGTATCCATAATGTGTACCACGGTTCCTTCATTGGCGTCATAGGTAAGGTCTGCATCTAGCCAACGAATGGTAAAGGCATCACCCACTTCAAGCTTGGATTCGCTGGCCATTCCTTTTCCTATCAGTACCGGTATGTCAATATCTTCATGCCCGAAAAGTGCACCTGTTGGCATGTTAACAATATTCTGAGCAGGTGGAATGCCTTTCATAATGATAGGCATGATGCGACCTCCGGGATAGATGGATGCCTGGCTCACCAGAACCGGGAATGCTTTTTTTTCATCCACAAGAGCTTGTACTGCTGCGGGCGGTGCTGAATGTGCATCTTCAAAAGTCATGGGATCCAGAGGGTCATATTCCGGGTGCCAGTAGGCACCGCCAGCAATCTCTGTATCCATGGTAACCTGCTTAGCGTGTTGGAGCATACCATCGTACATGGCCGACATGAACAGGATCAGGAAAAATGAAAAAGCGGTCACAAGAACATTTAGAAAAGTGCGTAGCCTGGCACCCAAGAGATTTTTCAGTGCAATTCTAAAAAGCATCTCTAATCGTGGGCCTTGGGATTATCAATGATTTCATCTTCAGTTATTTTACCATCATCCAGGTGAATAATGCGCCTGAGATAAGCCATGATCTTTTCATCGTGAGTCGCAAAGATGAAAGAAGTGGACAACTCTTGATTTAAATTTGATAAAATCTTCATGATATGATGAGAATTTTCCGCATCCAGGTTGGCAGTGGGCTCATCTGCCAGTACTAGCGCAGGCTGATGTACAATCGCCCTAGCAATAGCTGTGCGTTGACATTCACCACCGCTTAACATATTTGGTCGGGAATCCATTTTATCTGTTAGACCGACTGATTCGACAGCCTGCTCTACCATCGACCTTCGTTCATTTTTATCAATTTTATTTAAAATCAATGGCAGTTCCACATTCTCAAAAACCGTATAGACAGGGAGCAGGTTATAGCTCTGGAAAATAAAGCCCATATGCTTACGCCGGAGAAGGGCCCGCTCTCCATGGGATGTATCATTTAGAGCCTGGCCCAAGACACTAACCTGGCCTTCAGTGGGAGAATCAAGTCCACCGATAATATTCAGCAACGTAGTTTTTCCAGAGCCAGAAGGCCCAACCAAGCCAGTGAATTCACCTTTACTCAAGGTCAGTTCTACATCCTTGAGAGCGGTAAAGAAATCACCGCCTACGGGGAAGCGCTTGAACAGATTCTTTATGGTAATAACGGCATTGTTTTCCATCTTATTTCCTTAATGATCGTAAATAAACATGAATTGAAAACCAGTTCCAAATCCTGCTAAGGTATTTGGCATTATGATCGGTAGATACTCAGCACGTTTTGGACTAATAGATAATACAAAACTTAAACTATAATGATCATAGGTACTGCTCCAGCGTAGATAATTATAACTGTGGCTATCTTCCAAATCAAATTGCGAAATAAACATAAGTTGATGCACCATGCCAAGGGGCATGGTGGCCATGAATGCAGTGTAAGAGTGTGATAATTCATCCGAGTCAATTTTATTGGAAATGGACAAGTATTCTGCCATTACTAGGATGCCATTGGCAATCGGCAGGGTATAGTCTGCTCCAACGGTAGCCATTATGATTTCGGATCTATTAGAACTGATTAAAGCACTCTCATTCCAAAATCCAATGAATCCATCATAGCGATAATCAATAGCTAAACGGTTGTGAGAACCGAAAACTGGAATACCAATTTGGCCAATTGTCTTTAGGGACTTTGAAGGATCCTGGTGATAGGTTAATCCCCATTCTCCTAATGAGTTGGAAACTTCCGCTCGACTTCCATAGGAAATAGTATCCTGATCATTGTTGATCGCCCATGACAATAACGATAAAGAATTAGAAGGAAACCATCGTAGCCTGAATGCTTCCACGCCATCCGTCTGCCCGGTGGGGTCCTTCAGATCAATCGTATCAAACCAGGAAAGGGAACGTAAAACAAAAGAGGGACCAAACACAATTTTTTGCAAGCCTAGTCGGGCTTCTAGTTTTTCACTGGAGTACCGGATCCAGTATCGGTGATGAGATCCATTGTTATGCAATAGGTCATCACCGGAATAGGCCCTGTCTAATTGATAGGCCCATTCTATATCCATTGATTGGTCATTGGATAATAATTGCATCATTGAAAATGTAGGTATGTAACCTATGGTCGACTCAATAGATGATGAACCGTCTGGAATGTCATTACTGGTCAAACCACTTAGAACAAACTGGCCCTTGGTGGCAATGATCTGTGCAGATATAAGAACATGAAATATGAATCCAAATAAAAAGGTTTTGAAATAGTTCATTATATCACGTGTTATTATTTGGTAGCACCAGACAAAGTGCAGGCAATAGAGTGAGGTCGCAGAGAAGTGCTGTACCGATCATTCCTGCAGATAATAGACCGAATTGATAGGTTGGTAGAAAAGCAGATAGTAAGAGCACAGAGAACCCCGATACTAATATTGTTGTGGTTATCATGAGTGCAGAACCTGTATTCATTATGGTTGCTCTTATTGCTTCGACTCTGGTCATTCCTTGCTTCAATTCTTTTCGATATCTAAGTAGAAAATGTAAACTATCGTCAACAGCAATTCCAAGCGCAACAGAGAAGGTCATGGCGGTTGGCGGTCTTATGGAAACACCTAGCCAAGACAGTACCCCTAATACAGTAAAGATAGGTATTAGATTTGTAACAAGGCTTGCGAATAAGATTGATTTTTTACGAAACATGAATGCCATCACGATACTTATGAAAAGAAGTGCTATACCTAGGCTGTTCACCAGTGATTGAACGAGATAGTCATTGGTTCTAAGGGCAACAACCGTCGTCCCTGTACATTCTATTTCAAGATATGGTGGGAATGATTTGGACAATGAGTCCAGTTTTGTATAGATGCTTTCCATTTCAGATGATGTCTTATTCTCTATGAGTCCAGTTATTCTTAATGTATTCTGGTCGCTATTGACCAACTGTAATTGTTGTTTGGATCGTCCACCCAAGATTTGATTTATTATTTCACTATTATAAGAGACAGAATCCTCATCGCCTCGCATACGTTTTATGGATCTCAATAGTGTTGACATTGAAAAGAACCTGCTTTCCATTAGTTCTTCCTTCAGTAGATCTTCCACATCCTCCAAAAAGGGAAAGATATCAGGGTCTAGTACTGTTTTATTTTTTCCTTCATTTTTTTGGTCTAATCGCAATAAGACCTCAAAGGGTAGAACCCCGCCAAAATATTTTTCTGTCATTTTCAGGTCATGGTAAAGTTTATTTTGCGGTCTAAGATCATCCATCAGTGATGCATCTGTAGATAGGTCCTTTATCTTGTATATGGATGTAAAGGATATGATAAGAGGAATGATAATAAATGCCCACGGGTGTCTTGGAATCACATTTGAGAGCCAGTTCAATAGTGGTGAGAATGTATTATCTTTGCCTTTTTCGAATGATTCAAAGAGCATAATACCAGATGGAACCAGGAGGATTGAAACTAGCCATGCGATCATGACGCCCAAGGCAATCTCCAGTCCGAATTCTTGAACGATATTTATGGAGGTTGTCATCAATGCAACAAATCCTATGGATGTCGTAAGGCTTGTCAGAAATATCACCTTGGACATCTGTACCATGGTCAACAGCATTGACTCGCAGGGGTTTGAAGAGTCTCTGGCAAGGTTCTCTCTGAATCTTGCTTGAATATGGATCGCATCACTGATACCGATGATGAAAAGCAATGTCGGTACTATGTAGGTCATGATATTTATCTCTAGGCCGAAGAGACCCATTATGCCAAGTAACCATATCACAGTAATGAGAACCGTCAATAGTGGTAACCCAACAAAGACCCAATTTCGAAATACATATCCTAGTATTGAGATAAGTATAATTGCGATTGGTGGTAAAAAAAGAAAATTATCTCGAAGCATATATCTGACATACTCTGTTCGTAGGACCGATACTCCTGAAAATGTCCAGGACGGGGAAGTATCCAGAGCAAGTTTTTTTATTTTTTTCAAAAGAGCACTGCGATCTTGATGGTTGTTTGCATCATCTGATAGAGTGAGCATGAATGCACCAAATCGAAGATCATTGGACAATACCCTAGATCCGATGGATGGGTCCGATTGAATATATTTTAATTTTGTAAGTATAGTGTCTCGATTCCATGCCTGATCATCATTGTAGATGTCTCCTAGCCAGGCTTTTGTATCTATGTCGCTTAGGCTAAAGACTGAAACAACACTCGCAACTCCATTGATGTCTTCTATGTCATAGGTGAGTTTTTCCAATTCTTTGAAAAGGCCTCTATCAATAGGATCAATGGGCTCATATATGATCGTAATGACATTGTCCTCACGTCCAAATTCATCGCGAAAGGAAAAATATCTCTCTACCGCTGGATCGTTTTGTGAAAATAGATGTTCAATTGAAAAATCTATGGATAGGTTGGGTAAGAATAGTGCCCACATCACTGTGAGTCCGATGACGCTTAAAAAAGTGCCCCGAGGGTTTGTTATGATTATACGAAAGAACTTTTCAATCATTGATCAATGCAGGATATTTAATAATGTAATAATTGTATAAAAAATATTATATCAAATGGCGCTATTTAATTAATAGACATAAAATAGTTTGGTAAACTATGATTCATTATACATCCAAGTGGCATAGAGGTCTAATAGATCCCTCGTAATTGGACCTGGCCTTCCGAGTCCAATTTGTGAATTATTAACTTTCACGACCGGTATGATTCCGGATCCACTATTGGTCAAGAATACCTCAACTAACCCATCAAGATCTAGTAGGCTCAATTTATCATAATAGATAGGATAGGGTGAATTCATTATGATCATTTGCCTGGTTATTCCTGGCAGTACGTCTGTCTCGCGAGTATAAAGGTCATTGCCTCTGACCCAAAATATATTGCTCCTGCTTCCCTCAAACACTTGATCATTTTCATCGATTAGAATGGCATCAAAACAGTTATTGTCTTTAGCGATTTGATATGCATCCAGACAGACATGATAGTTTGTCGTTTTAATGTGTGGGTCTTTTCTTTGTGCGGGAATCGTCATAACTGACACTCCATCATACATTTTGAGATCAAGATCAAGTGGCATCGTATAGATGATCACCTTTTCTGGAACCAATAATATTCTAGTCCTCTGATCTGGGTCTGGAAATTCTTTTATGACCTGTTCGATCATGGTCTCTATCTCCTCTCTTTGGAAATATGGTTTTAAGTCTATCGATTCAGATGACGAAAATAAACGATCCAAGTGTTGGGATAGAAATATTGGTTGATGCTCTCTTGTCCTAAAAGTCTCATAGAGGCCTGTTCCAAAACCAAAGATATTCGTACCGGGTTGAAGCTGATCTTCTTCGAATGTTTCCCATGAGCCATTTACCAGTGCTTTAATCATTTGAATTATTTGTGATCCTTCCTTCTGATTTTAATTGTTTATTTCTCTTCCACTCTGAGTATCCAAATCGAAAAGCTAAAGCACCTGGTAAAGTGAAAAAGAATGCGGTTAAAAAAATGTCAAATTGCATCCTAATTAGGGCTTCAAAAAAAATTACAATCCCCCAGATCATTGCGATCGTGCCACAGCCTATTGTGCTTCCGAAGATGGTCATCCGTTTGTTATAAAGTTTTTTGTTAATGGTCTCCCTAGGGGTATCAGCATCAATCTGTTCAGAGCTGGGGAGGTTTTCCATGTCTATCTCTTTAATTGCGTTATGAATTTTTGCAAGTTCTCCGAGAGATGGTTTAATGTCGCTCATGTCTGAGATCTCATTGTGTTCAATAAGATATTTGATCAGAATACGATTGCCATCGAATTTCCATGTCCATTTTTCATTATCGACCAAAACACCACGGACCTCCTCATTGATCAATGCTCTTATCTTTTGCTCATCATTTCCCATCAGATCGAATTTTTTTGAGAAAATCTCGTCTGAGACAAAATTGATGTCATCCGGGTCGGGTGCGATATTATCCATGAACTCTGATGATTCTTCAACATTGCACTTGGGCATATCTAGATCGTTCGATCTATAGTATATCACACGGTAATCCTCATAATTGTTCTTTCCAACTCTTACTCTATCTCTTGAGACCATGATATAGGGTTCAGCATTATCATCGGTTGCGATGATATCCTGAATTCGAGGATGATTACCATCAAATAGAGACCCATAGAAATATTTCATCGCTGAATCAGGTTTTTTCTTTAGCTCTTTCGAACCACTCATTGATCTTAATAGATTTTTATAAGGTATGTAGTGGTCTTCAACGCGCTTGTTATAGATAAGCCAAGAGAAGTAGTTTAATTTTTTTTGTGGTGGAAATGTGCAATTGTCTATGCCTAACTCAGCTGCTATCTTATTTAGAATGTCATAGCGTTCAAGATCGGACTTGCTTAATTGTGATTTCAACCAGAATGCGACAGTGAACATTGCCAATGGTATGTGGGTGCATATGATCATTACGCCTAAAGTGATTAGGACCACATACGTAAGACTTTCTTCCATGTAAATCTCCTACCAGATGGTTATCTAACGAGTTGATTTTACAATCTGGATCAAAATAAAAACCAAGATTATTGTCTTTTTATCAAGCTTGATGTTTCCAATGAAAGAATATGGTAATTGTAGTAAAATCACAAGTCATATACTTAGAGATATTTAATCATTTATTTTGAATTGACCAATGTCATCTCCACAATTAGAAAAAACATATAATTCATCCTCGGTCGAAGACAAGTGGTATGACCACTGGCTCTCAAAAGACTATTTTTCTGCTGATCCTCTATCGGAAAAAGATCCTTACACGATCGTCATTCCTCCGCCCAATGTTACAGGGATGCTCACAGTTGGACATGTATTGAATAACACGATTCAAGACATTCTAATACGTAAGGCTCGAATGGAGGGAAAGGAGGCTTGTTGGATACCCGGGACTGATCATGCATCTATTGCAACGGAGTCAAAGGTAGTTGCAATGCTTGAAGAACAAGGCATCAACAAGAATGAACTCACGCGTGAGCAGTTTTTGGAGCATGCCTGGGAATGGAAGAAAAAATATGGTGGCATCATCATCAACCAATTAAAAAAACTTGGGTGTTCATGTGATTGGGAGAAAGAACGATTTACCATGGATGATGATTACACAAATTCAGTCCTGAGTGCTTTTGTAGAGTTATATGATAAGGGTCTCATATATAAAGGTCATAGATTGGTCAACTGGTGCCCAGTATCCAAGTCTGCTATCAGTGATGAAGAGGTCATTCACCAAGAAAAAAATGGTTCACTATGGTATTTCCGCTATCCTATCACCGATTCTGATAGATCTGTTGTTGTTGCAACAACTCGTCCTGAGACCATGCTTGGCGATACTGCGGTTGCTGTTCATCCAAAGGACAAACGCTATAAAGATCTCATTGGAGGTTCAATCACACTTCCCCTGGTTGGAAGAAAGATCCCGATCATCGCCGATGAATTTGTAGATCCAGAATTTGGAACTGGTTGTGTGAAGGTCACACCCGCACACGATCCAAATGATTTTGTGATGGGAGAACGCCATGGTCTTGATTTTATAAACATAATGAATGATGATGCTTCTCTCAATTCGAGTGTACCAAGAAAATATGAGGGTTTATCTCGTGAAGAAGCTAGAAAACAGGTTGTTGCAGATCTTAATTCGAAGGATCTGATACATAAAATAGAAGATTATGTCAATAAAGTGGGATATTCTGAAAGGGGTCATGTCCCTATTGAGTTTTATATGTCTGAGCAATGGTTCATGAAGATGACCGATCTTGCAAAGCCCGCCTTGGATGCGGTCCAACAGGGCAAGATATCATTCCACCCGCAGCATTGGACAAAGACCTATGACCACTGGATGGGAAACATAAAGGATTGGTGTATCAGTAGACAATTATGGTGGGGTCACCAGATACCGGTATGGTACCATAATGATGATAGAGATAAGATCCATGTTTCTGTGGATGGGCCAAGCGACCCAGAAAATTGGAGACGTGATCCGGATGTATTGGATACATGGGCAAGCTCTTGGCTATGGCCAATGGGAGTGCATTCATGGCCTAGCGAAAGTGATGAACTAAAAAAATTCTACCCCACCGATACCCTTGTAACAGGACCAGACATCATCTTTTTCTGGGTAGCAAGGATGATCATTACTGGTTATGAGTTCATGGGAGACCAACCATTTAAAGATGTATACTTCACATCCATACTAAGGGACGATACCGGCAAAAAACTAAGCAAGTCACTTGGAAACTCACCAGATCCAATTGAATTATTCAATGAATTCGGGACCGATGCGGTCAGATTTGGAATTATGCTAATGGCGCCTCAAGGCCTTGATGTACTTTTTGCAAAGGACAGGCTTGAGATTGGAAGAAATTTCATGAATAAATTATGGAATGCCTGCAGGTTCATTCAAATGAACCTTGATAATGATTCTGGTCATAACCAAGAACTAGATGGCTGTGATCTAGACCTATCAGACAAGTGGATCCTTAGTAGATTGTCAAAGATGGTCAGAGATTATAATGCTCAATTGGAGCGATTCCATTTTAACGAGGCAGCAAAAGTCCTATATGAATTTACTTGGAATGATTTTTGTGATTGGTATGTTGAAATTGCAAAGATAAGATTCTATGGTGATGATGAATCCAGATCAAACACAGCGAGGCTTGTCTCACTAAAATGCATCCGAACGGTGCTCACTCTTTTACATCCGTTCTCGCCTTTCATAACAGAGGAGCTATGGGCACATTTTAGGCCGGAGGGTTCAGCAGACCTGATAATCTCTCCCTGGATCAACAAAGAGGAATTACTTGATCCTGCAGCTGAAAAAGACATGGATATTCTTAAGGGGCTGATAACATCGATTCGATCTATTCGTAGCAGAATGAATGTTTCTCCTGGGAAACAGTCTGATCTCTTTATTCGTTGTAATGCTGAACAAACACAATTTTTAAATCTTCATATAGACCTCATAAGATCACTGGCCAGAGTTGAAAATATGTCAACGGGTAAAAATATTGAAAAACCCAGGCAGTCTGCCACAGCAGTTTCTGTTGGTATGGAAATATACATTCCGTTGGAAGGATTGGTAGATTTAGATGAGGAAAAGAAGAGGATGACAAAGCGTATGGAAGAAATAGACCGGCTACTTAAAGGAATAAACTCAAAATTATCTAATGAGAATTTTTTACAACGCGCTCCTGAGAATGTGATCGAAAAAGAAAGATCCAATCTCAATAAACTAAATGAAGAATTAGAAAAAATAACTTCAAATTTGGAAATGCTGAAATGAGACATGCCCTATACATACTATTAATCAGTTCATTAATATTTGCTCAATCATCAGATGCTGCTCTTACGATCTACAAGGATGGCACCGCACTCATTAAACAGCCTGTTGCCTGGTCAGTCCCCTCAGGCTACAGTTATGTTACTTGGGGTGACCTTCCCAATGGCATGCACCGAGACACACCCTTTCTTAACATGGATGGCGCTGATATCATATCACAGCGATTTAATGATAATGTTTTCTCTGGATCTGATTACTTCAACACACTAAAGGGAAAAGAAATTCAGGTCAAACCCAAAGAAGGAAAACTTGTAAGGGGAACACTGCTCGAAATAAGCTCAGGATCAGTTACCATATCACACCAATCCGGAATTATTTCCTTTAATAGAAGTGAGCTAGAATATATTGGAAATAAAAAGGCTGACATTTCCCAGCCCTCCTTCCATCCTTATCTGTCATGGGATATAAAATCCAAATCAGGTAAGGTCGTAGAAGGTGAGCTGGTCTATAAAACCAATAATTTTTCATGGAATACTGTATATCGATTAAAAATGATCAATGAGGAGAAAGGTGAACTTATTGCTGAGGCTGTTGTATCCAATAGTTCCAATATGGATTTTAAGAATGCCTTTTTAAAATTAGTTGAGGGGAATCTAAACAAGGTTAGAACAGTCCAGCCCCCAAGACCAGAACGAATGAATCGTGCTGTCTCAATGGCAGCAAAAAATGATGGTATGCCAATGATGGGAAAGGATGAATTAGGGGACTATCACATTTATTCCTTGAATGACACACATGACCTTGGGGCAAAGGAAAATATCACAGTTAGGATGTACGGGCCCTTGGATGTGGGATATGAAAAGAAATATGTTTTTGAGAATACTGAGCGTCGTCAGAAAGAAGAGCCACTAGAGGTTCAACTCACTATGGAGAACACAGAGTCAAATGGCCTAGGGATTTCTCTCCCCGGTGGCAAGGTAGAGATGTATTCATATAAGAAAGTAAATGGGTTGGAATATATAGGAGCTGATAAAATGGGGCAGGTGCCAAAGGGTCAATCCACTACCTTGACCTCAGGCCGTGCCTTTGACGTTACAGGCAACCGAAAGGTTCTGAATTATGATCGTCAACGCAAGAGCGAAGAGGCGGTCATTGAGATCAAAGTATCAAACGCACGAAATGAAGAGGTTAATGTCCTATTGGTCGAACATATCAATGGTGATTGGATCATTAAGGATGAATCTCTGAATTATCAGAAAAAAGATGCCTCGACAGTGCACTTCCCCTTATCTCTGAATGCAGGTGAAACAAAAAGTGTTTACTACACTTACCGAAAAGAGTGGAAATAAGTCTCTGAAAGGGTGAGATTTGAATCTTACTGATTCCATCTCCACAATAAAGGGAGTTGGCCCCCGCCGAGAGCAAGTATTCACTGACCTCGGGATTCACTGCATTAAGGATATACTTTATTATTTTCCAAGGCGCTACCTTGACCGTACGACTCTTACCTCAATACGTGAACTGAAAAAAGGAGACAGTGTCACACTTATCGCGCAGGTAGAGACATTTGGTGAAAAAAAGATCCGACGTGGTAGAATGTTCCAGATCATAGTATCTGATGGTACAGGACTTTTAACATTGAATTGGTTTAATGGGGTCCGTTATGTGAAAAATTTATTTAAGGTAGGGGATAAGATAGCGATAAATGGAAAGGTTGAATGGTATAATGGTTTTTCCATCACACATCCAGAATTTGAGAGGCTCATGGATGATGAAGACCCCATTAAAACAGGAACCGTAGTACCAGTTTATCCACTAAAACAAGAACTGAGGTCTTCAGGGTTAGATCAGAGAGGTCTTAGAAAAATACTTAAAAATATATTTTCTGAGTTAGATCCAATCCCAGAGATAATGCCAGAGGGAATACTGAAAAATAATGACCTGATCATTTTGGATAAGGCCTTACGTGATATTCATTTCTCAAGTGATCTGAATGAACTTAGGTCTGCCACAAAAAGATTGAAATTTGATGAGCATTTTTTTCTACAACTTCTTCTAGCTTTAAGAAAGCGTTCGGTCCATTCACTTGGCGCAAAGAGATTGATAGATGTTGGCCCTTATTTTAGGCCCATATCTGAGACACTTGATTTTGAACTTACTAACGCACAAAAAAATGTTGTACAAGATGTTCACCTGGACATGAAAAACAATTACCCCATGAATCGTTTGATCCAAGGAGATGTGGGCTGTGGTAAGACGATAGTTGCGGTCCTCATTTCTGCGATAGCCGTGGGCAACAATGTACAGGTCGCTATCATGGCTCCAACAGAAATTCTTGCAAGGCAGCACCTTAATTCATTTAAAGAACAACTAGATAAGATAAACATCTCTTGTGCTCTATTAGTTGGTAAAATGAAAAAAACTGATAGAGATCCAATAATAGCAGGATTAAAAAATGGCAACATTTCTGTCATAATTGGTACTCATGCTTTGATACAAGATGATGTATCCTTTCAAGACCTTGGTCTTGTCATCATTGATGAACAACATAGGTTTGGTGTAAACCAACGTTTATCATTGTCAAAAAAGGGAAACAATCCTCATTCAATGGCAATGACGGCAACTCCCATACCTCGGACACTTGCTATCACATATCATGGTGATATGGATATTTCCATAATCGATGAATTACCTTCAGACCGTATTCCAATTATAACTAAAGTTGTGGAACCTAATAGATTAAATAAGGTGTATAAATTTATGAGAGATGAGGTTTCTGAAGGAAGGCAGTGCATCATTGTGTATCCTTTGGTTGAGGAATCAGAGAAGTCAGACCTCGCTGCCGCAGTTGAAGCACATGGTGAACTATCAAAGATTCAATTCTCCAATTTAAAAGTAGGTCTCATTCACGGCAGAATGAAAGTAGAGGAAAAGGATGATGTCATCAAAAAATTCGAGAATAATAAGATCAATGTTTTAGTGTCCACTACGGTTGTAGAGGTAGGGATAGATATTCCCAATGCTACAGTAATGTTGGTCGAACATGCAGAAAGATTTGGACTTACACAACTACACCAATTAAGAGGGCGTGTTGGTAGAGGTGCAAAAAAAAGTTATTGTATCTTGGTCAGGAGAAATATCACGGACGCGTCTAAAAATAGGCTTTCAGTAATGGAAAAGACAAATGATGGTTTTATCATTGCAGATGAAGATCTAAAATTAAGAGGGCCTGGGGAATTCTTTGGTCTAAGGCAGTCGGGGTTTTTTCAATTTAAGATTGCTGATATGGTTTTAGATGGCCCTTTGTTAAGGCAGGCAAGGTCAGAGGCATTTACCCTGATAGATAATGACAAAGATCTGACCAATGAGTCAAATGAGAGACTGAAAAAATGGTTTATTGGTGATTATTCGCAGTATCTAGATAATATAAGACTATTATGATGAAACATTTCGTATGGTGTATAGTCGAATTAAATTCCCCGACTTTAAATCCATCATAAACAATCTTAATGGAGTGTGAATGAGGCAAGAGAGCCTTGATAAGGAAGAACGTCTATTTTTATATCTTGTGAGTACTTTCAAGACAAGTGCCAGGGTGGCAATGGGGCATATGGAAAATCCAGTGACCAATGAAACAGAGGTTAACCTGGAACAGGCATCTTACTATATTGATCTCTTGGACATGCTTCAGTCAAAGGCCGAAGGTAATATGTCAGAATATGAGGAACAAATGTTGATCAATACAGTTAGTGAACTGAGAATGGAATTTATTAAAAAGAAGCCACCTGAGGTCTTTGATAAAAAATTGACCAAAGATATACCCACTGGCTCATTGGAGAAAGAATAATGATCTCTCCTGATTACATTCGCACTAACCGCCTGCTTGCTTTTATTATCTTGGGGATCTCATTTTTGGTCTATTATGATACCATGGCCCCCTCAGTGTCCTACTGGGACTGTGGCGAATTTATTGCTGTGGCATATACTCTTGGAGTCCCCCATCCACCAGGGAGCCCCTTATTTCTACTTTTAGGTAGGATAGCATCGATGCTCCCCATTAGTGAGGACATAGCATTCAGGGTCAATATTCTATCTCCATTATCAAGTGCCTTTGCGGTATTTTTTCTTTACCTTATCATCGTACAGATTGTCAATCATTGGCGAGGAAAGATAGAATCAAAACGGGATGCTTTGATAGCCTTCGGTGCCGCGGTTGTTGGCTCTCTTACATTTGCATTTACAGATAGTCATTGGTTCAATGCTGTAGAGGCAGAAGTATATTCATTTAGTACCTTTTTTACTGCCATTGTTGTTTGGCTCATTCTATTATGGAGTGAAAAAGCAGACGAAAAAGGCCATGAGAGATACATTCTTATCATTGCCTATATGATCGGTCTGGCTACAGGCTTACATTTATTGAATCTATTGACCCTTCCTTTTGTTGCTCTTGTCATCTATTTCAGAAAATATAGGTTTGAGTGGTCTACCTTTGGATTAACCATGGCTATCACCGCAGTTGTCTTTTTTATTATCCATAATATTATCATAAAGGGCATGCCAAAAATAGCGGATGCCATTGGAGTGTTACCAACGGGTTTTCTAGTTTTTGCGATATTTGGTGCAATGGTATGGGCGATCTCCAATCAGAAAAAACTTATGTCTGTTGCTCTAACCTCAATGGTCCTTGTTCTCATAGGGTACTCCACCTATGCATTAATATTTATTCGTTCAAACCAAAATCCAGGTATTGATGAAAATGATCCTGAGACAGTGGAGGCATTTATCTCATATCTAGAGCGTGAGCAATATGGTGATGTTGGGATATTGCCTAGACGCTTCAATGGTATTCCTCCTATTCATGAGGTAGTTGGCTATCCCGAAGGTCCGGGCAGAGCATTTTCTTCTTCACAAAAAAGAACCTATGGCAGGCATCAATCATCTAAACAGTGGGATTACTTCTGGGACTATCAAATACGAAAAATGTATAACCGGTATTTTCTCTGGCAGTTTGCAGGTAGAGGTCCTGCATCAGATCCGAGTGTCATAAATATGGGTGCAAAAAGCAGTGAGGATGGGATTGATCTTACTCAATTTGGACTTCCTCTAGCATTCATACTTGGGATCATTGGAATGTTCTACCACGCCTATCGTGATGAGAGAATGGCCTTTTCCATTATGTCATTATTTATTATGACCGGATATGCCCTTATCATATATCTTAATCAAGACGATCCTCAGCCAAGAGAGAGAGACTATTCATATGTAGGTAGTTTCTTTGCCTTTTCAGTGTGGATAGGAGTAGGAGTTGCTGCAATCAGTGAGTGGATATCCAAGTATGTAAAAGACTCAGAATTGAGCAAGAGATTGATCGTTCTTGTGCTGATAATGCAGATCATATTTGTCCCAAGTATGATGGCGAGTGCCAATTATCACTCGCATGATCGTTCTGGTAACTTTGTCGCATGGGACTATAGTTATAATATCCTCCAGTCCTGTGAACCGAATGGTGTGATCTTTACCAATGGAGATAATGATACCTTTCCACTTTGGTATCTTCAAGAGGTTGAGAATGTCAGGACAGATGTGGCGGTAGTAAACCTTAGTCTTCTCAATACCCCTTGGTATATCAAACAATGGCGAGATAAACGTCCAAAAGAAACGCAATTCATATCACTCAGTGATAGAAAGATCGATCAGTTGACCTCCAGTCTACAGCGTTGGGAAAAGCAAAAGGTCAAAGTTCCGGTTTATAATGATCCAAAGAATAAAAAAGGATACATAGAATGGGAGATGAGGCCAACATATCAGGGTCAAGCTCTTAGGGTCCAAGATATGATGATAATGCGAATAATCAACGATGCTGCTTGGAGAATACCAATTTATTTTGCTGTAACGGTCTCTCAACAAAATCGTATAGGGCTTGATAAATTTCTTGATATGCAAGGCCTGACATTTCAATTGAAAAGCCATAGAACATCACCAGTTGATACTGATAAGATGTATGAAAATTTGATGAGAGATGTAGGCACCAAAGAATGGTCAACAAATTTTGACCAAGATGATTTTTATAATAATATGATCGATCCATCAAGATCAGATCGAGGTCAGGCTGTGTTTAATGATACAGAGGAAGAAAAGAGCCAGGGTTGGTCCAAGGAATATCAGCCAGGATATATGTTTAGAAATCTTGGGAATGAAGCGATCTATTTCAATAAACAGACCAAGCGACTCCTGCAGAATTACAGAAGTGCCTATGTCCAATTGGCATTCACCTTCTATATGGATTATCAGAATCAGTTAAAAAAGAAGAAGGATGGTTCAGAGGAAAAATTGGCAGAATTAAAAGAGAAGATCATTCATACCCTTGATAAGATGGAAGAAAAGATTCCAGAGAATACCATCCCTATTCAGTCTGAGGATCTTCATTATCAAGTAGCTCGAATATATGGTGACCTAGGTGAATTGGCCTCGATGAGAGACATTATACAAACTCTATTGGACCGTGAAGGTGGAAAACCGCTTAATCGCGTTGATTACGCCAACACTTTCTACAGAGACTTAAATGATACGGACAAGGCCATAGAGACATTGGAGAAAATGAGGACTGATTTCTTGCAGATGGAAATAATGGTTAGGGCCCAGGGATATAATAGAAATACAATGAAGAAAGGGAAATGGTCTCGCTGGGAAAAAGCATACCCAGAGATAGTCTCATCACTCGTATTCATATATAGAGAGACCAATAGATTAGCAGATGCTGAGGTTATATTATCTGAATGGGTAAATCGAAATCCAAAAGATGATAACGCAAGAAAGATATTGGATGAGGTTCGCTCCGGCGGATAAGATATTCAGGTCTCCATGACCAAAGACCCACCTAAAGTTTCAATAATCATTCCTCATTGGAATGGAATTGAAATACTGTCAGAGTGCATAGGCTCATTGAAGAAGACACGCTTTGATTCCTATGAGATCATAGTATGCGATAATGCCTCAACAGATGGCAGCCAGAATTGGATAAAAGAGAATCATCCAATGGTCACTTTGTTAGAGAATGACCGCAATTATGGGTATGCAGGTGGATGCAATAGAGGTGCGGAAATTGCGAATGGTGATTACCTTGTCTTTTTAAATAATGATACAATTCAAGATTCAGACTGGCTGGGTCATTTAGTTAAATGTATTGAGGGGAAGGATGAGATTGCTGCCGTACAGCCTAAGATTTTAAACTATTTTGATAGAACGATCTTTGATTATGCAGGAGGTTCTGGGGGGCATATGGACATATTCTGCTATCCATTTGCAAGAGGGCGATTATTTCTAGAACAGGAAAAAGATAATGGGCAATATGATGATGCCGCCCCTTGCTTTTGGGCATCAGGAACCTCAATGATGGTCAAAAAGGATCTTTTTATAAAGGCCGGGAAGTTTGATGAGGTATTTTTTGCACATATGGAAGAGATCGATCTCTGTTGGCGTCTTCAGGCAATGGGATATCAAGTATGGGTAGAACCAGAATCTAGAGTTTTGCATAAGAATGCAGTTTCATTGCCTATGCATAGTCATCGCAAATATTATCTAAATCATCGTAATAGTCTATTGATGATATTCTCAAATTATTCTATACCAAATTCATTTTATCTTGGAACGATACGGATCATGCTTGAGTTTATTGCAATGGCATATGCCACCATCAAACTTGACTTCAATCATGTTTCGGGCATTATCAGATCTTTGTTCTGGGTAGCATTACATCCATTTACCATAATAGGTAGACGAAAACGTTTTATGGCGATTAGGAAACTAAGCGATAGAGATATTTTGAAAAAACTTTGTCGAAAGCCAATTGTATTGGTCCACTTTCTTGCAGGAAAGAATACCTATTTTGATATGGTCTCCAAGGTGGATTGATATATATCGCGTCGATCTGGATCTAGTTCTTTCATATCTTTGAGTAACTCTCTTTGCCCGAGCATAGATAAGATCTTGGCGATCTTCTTTGAATGGATCTTTAAAAAATATTGTGTATGATTGTCTCTGCCAACATCTCTATATGATTGGTCAATTCCATTTATCATTGTATTCATCTCTTCTAATACAGCGTCCATCTCTCCATTTTTAAAGAGGTCCATTGCTATATACCATGCAAGCCGTGTCTTTCTAAGACCATTATTTCTATTAAGGTTATCTACGAGTGTTGTTCGCGATCCCCAGCCTTTCTTATAGTCAGACGATGAACCTCGTAATGCTATATCTCTGGCAAGTTCAAAAGAGCTGTTCCCACCGTTTAGCTCATAGGTGTCTATTTCACCTGCCAGTATGAGGTGAGCATAATATGCAAAAAATCCTGTCAATGGCTCGAAGAGTACAGGGTCATAGTATAGACTACTTCCAGAGTTATAATAAAATTGGACACTTTTATCAAAATATCTCAGGTCTCCTCCATTGGAAAAAAGAGCCTGGCAGTTATAGATCGATTCATTTCCCTTTTCTGTGACTCCCTCAAATATGATCTGAACATACAATGGAATCGAGAGGTCACTATAGTTATCATCCCAGGTTGTATTTAGGTAGAACCTTTTGATATCGCTATTTAGATTGATTATCTCTTGTCTCTGATCACTCCTTAACAATCGATCATCGATAGTAACATCTACAGAAGAGAATTGTGCGAGTGCAATGTTGACAGATAGGGAAACAAGATAAATAGAGAGTATGATTCTACTGGCCACAACTAGAAATTGATAAAAAAGGCTTTTATCTACAAGGTGTTTGTATGTGATGAATCTGGGTAATTTAGGGTATGGCAAATATCAAAGAAATATTGAATTCTTCTAAATATGATTCAATTAAAGTTGTTCTCAACAAAGCAGGTAATTTGGGTGATAGTGAAGGCATTGATGTTTATGTGGTAGGTGGCTTTGTTAGAGATCTTTTGATGGGAAATACTATCAATGACATAGATATTATGACAATTGGTGAAGGTATTCCATTTGCGAAAAAATTGGCTTATGAGTTGGGTCACAAAAAAATTGTGCCTTTCAAAAAATTTGGGACTGCGCTCATTCCAAGAAAAGATCTGCAAATTGAGGTGGCAACCGCACGAAAGGAATCATACACAGATGATTCAAGAAAACCATCTGAGATAACCTATACTGATCTAGAAGGTGATCTATTGCGAAGGGATTTTACCATAAATGCAATGGCCATGAATATTGGTCCATCTCGTTTTGGGGAACTGACAGACCCATTTGGAGGCATATCAGATATAGAGAAAAAAATAATTAAAACACCACTGAGCCCGGATGAAACATTCTCTGAAGATCCACTAAGAATGATGCGAGCGGCATATTTCGCATCTAAACTAGGTTTTGATATTGAGAATGATTGTCGTAGATCCATAAAAGAACAGGCCTCTAGGATTTCCATTGTATCAAGCGAGAGAGTAAGAGATGAATTCATTAAGATATTAAATACAATTAAGCCATCTATCGGACTGATAATTCTTCAAAAGACAGGGTTAATGGAATTGGTCTTTCCTGAAATTCATAAAATGTACGGGATGGACCAGACATCAGAGTGGCATCACAAGGATATTTTTGCACACACACTACAGGTGTTGGACAATGCAGCACAATTATCAGAAAAGATGGAACTAAGATTTGCAGCACTTGTTCACGATATTGCAAAGCCAATTACAAGAAAAATAGATAAGAAAAAAGGTTATACTTTCCATGGGCATGATGCAATAGGTGAAAAGATGATAGATGTAGTAGCCGAAAGAATGAAACTCTCAAATGACCTAAAGCATTATTTAAAAAAATTAACTCTTTTACATCTTCGTCCAATTGCATTGGTCAAAGATATTGTAACCGACTCTGCAGTTAGGCGACTGATGGTCGCGGCGGGAGAGAATCTTGATGATCTAATGATACTATGTAGGGCAGACATCACCACAAAAAATCCCAAGAGAGTGAAGCAGTATATGAAGAATTTTCAGAAGGTGGAAGAAAAGATGGCGAATGTGGTAGAGAGAGATGCAATGGTGGCGTTTCAGTCACCTGTTCGTGGTGAAGAGATCATGTCTGTTTGTGGTCTGAATGAGGGGCGTACCATTGGGGTAATAAAAAAATCAATTGAGGAAGCAATACTTGAAGGAGAAATACAAAACACATATGATGCTGCCATGGAGTATTTGATCAAGATAAAAGATGATTACTCATAGAATCATTTTTTTCTTGTATTCAAGACCGATCAGCAAATAATTCTTGCAACTTTTAAGGTTAAATTTTGTATATAAAAAATGAATTTTAATACTGTACTAATATATATTTTTCTATTTCTAAACATCATTGAGGCCCAGGGCTATACTCTTGATGATTGCATCCAGATTGCGATTGATGAAAAGAAAACGGTCTTATCTGCAGAAATCGGTGTTGTTTCTGCATCAAAAGGAGTAAAGGCCTCATATAGTGGGATTCTACCATCCATTCAAGCGAGTGGAGGTGGTGGGGTCAACTATTTCCCAGAACAAGTAAATTTCGATTTAGAAGAATTAAAATTTGATACTACAAATTATTTTGAAACTTATTCAGCGGGTATTTCTCTCAACCAAACGCTTTATGATGGTGGTCGATCATGGAATCAAATCAGACAGGCAAAGACAAATCTTGATATTTCTAAACTAAATCAAAGATCAATTAAGGCGCAGGTCATTCAGAAAGTGATTCGTTCATATTATGGGTTGCTTCAGGCTCAGAAGCTTTTGAATGTTTCAGAAAAAAACTTAGAAATGTCAACTCAGCAAGTATCGCTTGTTAAAAAACAGTTCGATCTTGGTGTAGTAAAGAGAACCGATCTTTTAAAGGCTCAGGTTGCTCAAGGACAAGCTCGTGTTGATATGCTTAACAAAAAAACAAGCCTTCAAAATTCAAGAAGAATATTATTTAATGATATGGGATTACAGGATTTTGGTCAGAGTATTGTTGCAATAGAAAAAGAATGGGAGGCGCCAAAGATACCTTCAAGCGGAGAGTTGTTGAAAATTTTAAAAAATAGTAACCCTAATCTATTGATCTCGAAATCACAAATTGACCTAGGTGATTTGTCATATCAAATGACCAAAGGGCTGAGGATGCCTTCTCTAAATACATCTATGAATTATTCTGCCAATGGTCAGACAACTAGTGAATTACTAAAGGCATTCAATGATGATTGGAGTCTTGGTTTGAATCTATCTCTGGCCGTGCCAATCTATGTTGGTAATTCTCTATCCATTCAGCAGCAGCAAGCAATACTGTCAAAGCAACAGGCTGAATATTCATATACCGTACTTTTAAATGATCTTCGAGTTCAGGCAGAGCTAATTCGTGAGACTCTTAGTAACTATGCTGAAATTATACCACTAAATCAGTCAGTGGTTGCATCTGCGGAAGAAGATTTAAAACTTGTGAAAGAAAGGTATAGTTTGGGCTCTGCTACTATTCTTGAAGTTCTGGATGCTCAGGTCTCCCTAATTCGTTCAAACTCTAATTTAATTAATGTTATTCATGATGCTCGAGTACAAGAAGCAAGTCTAAAAGCAGTGCTTGGGACCTTGGATTTTGAATATAAACCAAAAGAAAAATAAGATGTTAAACATACTAAAAAAGAAAAAAGTTTGGATACCTTTATTAACCCTTTTTATAATTACATCTGGGTATTTTGTTTCAGGTTCTGGAGATGAAAAAGAATTAAGGGTGGAAGTTGAGTTAATCCAATCAAGAGATATTGTTCATAAGGTAAACGCAAGTGGAAAGATACAACCTGAAGAGGCGGTTCAGATTACTTCCACGATCACTGGATGGATAACTCAGATTACTGTAATGGAGGGAGATACTGTTGAGCCTGGTCAGCATTTGATAAGTATTGATGAAAAACAAATTCGTCCTCGATATAACAATGCTCTTTCACAAGTTAAATCTTCTGAGGCTAATCTGCGAAAGGTTCAATCTCAAATGGATAGAACCAAATCTTTGTTCTCACAAAGCTTGATCTCAAAACAAGAACTTGAGCAAGTCGAGGCATCCTATCAGATTGCCTTAAGCCAATCCGAGCAGGCAAATGCAAACCTGTTGTCTGCGGAAGATGAATTATCAAAGACACGTCTCACGGCTCCAAAATATGGTATTGTAACTAGTATCACCAAAGAGGAAGGTGAGATGGCAGTTGGGGGGATGTTTAACCCTGGAGTCTTGATGACCGTGGCAGATTTGAGCAGAATGGAAGTAGAGGTTGATGTAAATGAGAATGATGTGGTCAATATCGAAATTGGGGACACCTCTGAAATTGAAATTGATGCCTATCCTGACACGATTTTTTATGGGGTAGTTAGTGAGATTGCCCATACCGCTAAGTCTTCCAATATGGGTGTCCAAAATCAAGTTACAAACTTCAAGGTCAAGGTTAGAATGGTGTCTGTTCCTGATAAAATTAGACCTGGGATGAGCAGCACTGTAAATATCATTACTGAAACTCTTGCAGGTGTTATATCAATACCCATACAGTCTCTTACTTCTAGGCCAGAGAATTATGCTGAAAAGATTAACAATAAAAAGAGTGAGAACAAGTGGAAGAATAAGGATGACGAAGAGCGGGTCTTTAGCAAGGTAAAACCCATTGATGTTGTATTTATTTTAGAAAATGAGTTTGGAGAAGAAAAGGCACCAGATGATAAAAAGTTTGCTATTGTAAGGCCTGTTGATGTGGGAGTATCAAGCGAGAATCATTACTCAGTTAATTCAGGATTAAAGTTGGGTGAGATGATTGTAATTGGTGGATATCGTGTTCTAAGTAAAGAACTTTATCATGGTGCACTTGTATCAGTAAATGATAATTCAATAGATAAAACTGAATAGTGTAATCAATGTTGAACCCTCGAACTTCTAATTTATAGAACAATTAAATATTGATTGAACCATGGCATTAATTTCTCTGAAAAAGATTTATAAAATATATAATGTTGGTGGGGAAGAGGTTCGTGCTCTAGATGGAATTGATCTGGATATTCAAGAAAATGAGTATTTAGCGATTATGGGGCCCTCAGGATCGGGTAAATCAACTTTGATGAATATGATTGGTTGTCTTGACACTCCAACATCAGGGCTATATGAGTTTGAGGGTGAGATGGTACAGGTAATGGATGACTCTCAATTGGCTTCAATAAGGAACCGAAAGATTGGTTTTGTTTTTCAAACTTTTAATCTACTTCCAAAAGCTACCGCACAACACAATGTTGAGATTCCACTTGTATATGCAAACATTCGTAAGAGTCAACGAATTGAAATGGCATCCAAGGCGCTTGAGAGTGTTGGTCTTTCGGACAGATCACACCATAGACCCAATGAATTATCTGGCGGACAGAGACAGCGAGTTGCCATAGCAAGAGCATTGGTAAATGACCCATCTATCATACTTGCCGATGAACCAACTGGGAACCTTGATTCTAAGAGTGGACATGAGATCATGAATATTCTTGATGAATTACATAAGAGAGGGAATACAATTATTCTTGTAACTCATGAGGATGAAGTTGCG
>Ga0208639_1000788_pt1 | contig 23194 bp, 20 predicted proteins | sample ETNtaG_33_FD_185772 | JGI IMG/M metagenome (GOLD analysis project Ga0208639, IMG submission 185772) | Marine microbial and viral communities from oxygen minimum zone, Eastern Pacific Ocean - ETNP201310SV76 (SPAdes) (version 2) | ecosystem: Environmental > Aquatic > Marine > Oceanic ...
ATCTCACGATCAAGGAACTTCAGCCTGGAAAACTAAAAAACTGGAGGCTCGCTTTCAACCTCAGGGGGATTTCTTGGCTCGAACCTTCAATGGCAGGCGTCGAACCCGCCCCGGGGGATGAAGTGCACGGATTGCTTTTGCGAATGAGCCAATGCGAATTCAGGAAACTCGTGCTCAGTGAAGGAGAGAATCATGCCTATCGCCAAGTCGAGGTCGAAGTCGAAACTTATCAAGGGCAAAAACAAAAAGCACTCGCTTTCAGTGCCTTGGATTCCAGAAAAATGAAGGAAGACCGACCACCGACCCTGCGTTATCTGGAATTGATCCGAACGGGAGCCCGATTAAGCGGTTTGGACCCGGATTACATTCACCGACTGGATTCTCTACCGCATTTTGAAAAAGGCCCCTTGACGAAACTGATTTCTCATTTGCTGTTCGACATGATGATGTTTTTTGGAGGAATCGGTGTCCCCCAGATCTCAACCAGACTTTTCAGGGCATTACGGTGGATTGATGGAAGTCTTTTGCCGGGAGTGTTGAAATGGCTGATGAATGTTTCTCTTTTGACTCCCACTCTGACTTTGGCAGCCATTCTCTGTCTTCGGCATCAAATCCGACCCAGGTCCTGAAAAACAAAAAATTGTTATTCAGACAGGATAATGAATTTGCGGATTCATTATCCGGGTGAAAGGATGAAACCTACAATTCAGCACAAATTATCTCCTTTGAAACATGACTGAAAAAGCAGAATCACAAAGTTCAAACACGGAGTCCAAAACCTATAAATTTCTTGGTCAGAGAATTCCCCTGCATGATGGAATTCAGAGGCTCCAGGGAGAAATGCCTTATACAGGAGACCTTGAATTTGCAGGAATGCTTCATCTACGTCTGGTGATCAGTCCCCATGCCCATGCAAAAATAAAATCCATCGATTTAAGCAATGCCTTGAAAGTCCCCGGAGTGATGGGTGTCTTCCGGGCTGAGGATCTTCCATGTGGGAACAAGGTCATCAATTCCAGGACAAGCGCAGTCCTTGCCAAGAAAAGAGTGCTCTTCAATGGTCAACCGGTGGTAGCAGTGGCGGGAGAAAGCATTCAAGCAGCAGAAGATGGAGCGGAAAAGGTAAAAGTAGAATATGAACTGCTGGATCCGGTGATCGACCTGGAAGAAGCAGTCCGGCCTGAAGGACCGGTCATCTGGCCTGAGGGAATTCCCGATTCCGATGTGGATCTTGCTGCAGACCATGGAGGGGACCAGGCAGGAAAGCAGGCGCAGCAAGGCCCTCGCTCCAATGTCAATCAAGGGGATGTCTATGAACGGGGAGACCTTGAACAAGGATTCCGCCTTGCAGATGTGATCATTGAACGGACCTACCGGACTTCTTTCGTCCACCAGTCCTACCTGGAACCTCAGGTCTGTGTGGTGAATCCCGAAATCGGAGGAAGATTGAGTGTTTATGTGAGCACCCAGGGCCCTCGCAGCATACGCAAAGAAGTAGCGAGGCTGATGTCCCTTCCTCTCAGCAAAGTCAATGTTGTACCGATGGCGGTTGGTGGTGGTTTCGGAGGCAAGCACGGGTTGATTGAACCCCTTGTCGCTGCAGTTGCACTCAAAATGCGCCGTCCGGTCCGCCTGGAACTGAACCGCGGTGAGGATTTCATGGGAGGCATGCCTTCCCCTGCCTGCCAGGTGGAGTTGAAAACAGGAGCAACAAGTGAAGGAACGTTTTGTGCGCTCGAAGCACGGATCCTGATGGACAACGGAATCTTTGCTTCTCCCTGGGGAAACCTTCTGGCAACTCTACTCGGCAGTACTTACAACGTTCCTCACGCACGTGTTGAATATTCCGAAGTCAACACCAACAAACCAATGGGAGGTCCTTACCGAGCTCCTTCTGCTCCCCTATCCGCATATGTGCTCGAGTCCAATGTCGATCTGATGGTGAAGGAACTCGAACTGGATCCGCTTGAATTCCGATATCACAATGCGGCCTCTACCGGGGATGAGATGATCAATGGAACCCATTGGCAAAGCGTTAACATTCAGGCCTGCCTGGAGAGATTGAAAGAACACCCTCTCTATCAAAACAACACGAATGAGGAAAACACTGGAAGTGGGTTTGCAGTAGGAGTCTGGCGTTGCAATGTTTCTCCTGCAGGAGCGAATTGCCGTATGCTCGAAGACGGCACAATGCAGCTTTATCTCGGAACTTCAGACATTTCCGGAATTCATACCGGCTTTGCCCAAGTGGTCGCGGAAACCCTGGACCTCCCTTTGGAGTCGATCGAAGTGATCCAGCAGGATACCCAGTCAGGGCCAATAGCTCCGGTAAGTGGAGGAAGCATGGTCAGCTACAGCGTCATACCAGCCATCCGCGAAGCCTCTGAAGAAGTCCGTGAACGTTTGCTGAAATTGGCCTCCGAACATTTTGAGGCCTCCACCAAAGACCTCGAACTGCATCAAGGAAGCATCCGGGTCAAGGGGGTGCCGAGTCAAATGGTGTCTTTAACAAAATTGGTCAAGAAAGCCGAATCTAGCCGAGGTGGTGAAGGCCCCGTGATGGGCAGTGGAAAATGCTCGTTGCCTGAAAACGCACCCGCTGCATCGGTCCATTGGGTTAAGGTCAAGGTCGACCCTGAAACCGGAGAAGTGACTCCCCTGCATTATCTGGCCATTCAAGATGTCGGATTCGCCTTGAATCCGATGCTGATCGAAGGCCAGATTCACGGCGGTGTTGTTCAAGGACTGGGGTGGGGAATGCGGGAAGGAATGGAATTCGATGAACAGGGAGTGCTGCTGAATCCGAGCTTTATGGATTATGCCCTGTTCCGTGCCGATGAAATCCCACCCATCGAGATAGAACTGATCGAAGCACCATCCCCTTATGGCCCATACGGCATCCGTGGAGTAGGAGAACCTCCCATCGTGCCTGGAGCAGCGGCCCTAGCCAGCGCTTTGCAGAACACTACCGGGGTAAGAATATGCGAACTGCCAATCAGTTCAGAAAGCCTTTGGCAGGCGATGACAAAGAATGGCTTCTAAAGCCTAAAGTGTCTCGTTGAAATAAAAGCTTTTTGGGGATACTGTTGTAGGAATAGGAATTGAAATCATCAAAATGGAATGAAGGAAAAAGAGGAATTGCAAGAACCGAAAGGATTAAGCACAGAGTCTCTTGAAAAAGCTTTGGGAGCGTCCCTGACCCTGCTCTTCATTCTCGCATCGGCTGATCTGCTGATGTACCATTTCGTGGGAACAGCTGCACTCACGGTCGTTGCACACTCACTCTCACTCGCGCTGTACCTAAAACATCAGCTTCGTCTGGACCTCGTCAAATTGCTTGAAATGGTGGCACTGATTATCGACGGGGTATTGATCTTTAAAGAAGGTTATGCCTTGGCTTGTCCTCTTGCCACGTTAGTTGTCATCATCTACATAGGATTAAATCGGGATCGCCATCTGCTGCGGATGAAAAAAGACCTGCAGAAGGTATTTGCCTCGAAACAGAAATAAAACGGTCTGGGGCAGGGATTTGTTTCTGCCCTCATCCTGAGACTTAGATCAGGCCATTGCTTTAGAAAGCTCTGGACTCTCATTCACCACCCAGTTCAGTCCCAGACTCTCCAGTTTCCCTTTATTGGGATAACCGGTTTCAAGATTCCAGTCATTAAGGCGATAATAATCATCGAGAGCCTTGTCCCATTCGGCCCTATCGATGTGGTATCCGTCTGAGCGTCCTCCTTCAAGCGGACGGTCGAACATTTTCTTCGGAAGCTTGTCCTCTGCACGACCGATGCCTTCCCTCGCATTGAAGAGGCGCATCATGTTCAAACGTCGTTCTCCAACCTGGAGTAATTCCTGGACATCCACATCCCAACCTGTAACCGCCCTGATCAATTCGACCAGTTGATCCGTTCCGTATAACTGCCAGGCCGGACCGTAGACGAACTGACAGACATTGACGCTATCCAATGCACTGTAAAGATGCTGCGTTACCGTAGCAAAACGCATCATCTCCTCATTCAGTGCGAACTTTGGCTGCGGGTTTTTCAAGCCGATGTATGCCATCCGTTCGGGATAGGATTTATAACTAGGATCATGTTCGCTGGACATGTGGTCGGAGCCAAATGGATTCGCTGCATAAATGACACTCAGACTGCGCTTAAGCTGAGGCATGTGGGCCGGTGCTTCCTGGCCCTTGCTCGTGATCAGAAAATCCTCCGTTCCTCGGCCTATTTTTTTTGCAGCGAGAGCGGAACCCTCGGCCAACAGGTCGCCAAATCCCACACGTTTCCCGATCATTTCAGTCAGCTTGACCATCATTTCCGCATCTCCGTAGTTCAGCTCCAAGCCTCCAGTATCTTCCTCAGTCAGTTTCCCTTCCTTCCAGGCCTCCATCGCCCATGAAATGGTTGCTCCGCATGAGATGGTGTCCATTCCATACATGTTGCAGAGGGCATTGGCCCGTATGACCGCTTCCATGTTATCGATACCACAGTAGCTCCCAAAAGAAGCCAGAGTTTCGTATTCCGGTCCCCCGTAGAGCGCGTCGGATTGGAATGGTCCTTCTTTGACCTCGGCAACTCTTTTGCAGCGGTAGGTGCAGCTGAAGCAAGTATCTCTTCCAAAACGGTCTTGGTCCTCCTTCTCATGTCCTAAGAGGTGCTTATCGTAAAGGACCACTCCATCAATTGCCTCATGACCTTCGAAAACCCCACTGTTGAAGTTGAAGGAGGGCAACCCCCCTGTGTGATGTTGGGGAGATGTTGTTTCCGCGGTTCCAAACTTTGCCAGCCCGGCACTATCGGAATCTGCCAAGTTTTTGGGACCCCATTTCTGAAGTGCCTTGAAACCTTCCGCATCGGCGATCCCCGGTTTTTGTTTTCCTCTTACAGCAATCGCCTTCAGCATTTTGGAACCCATCACAGCTCCCATTCCTGTACGCCCGTTTGCGCGGTTGCTCATGCTGATCAGTGCCGAATAGCGGACCAATTTTTCACCGGAGGGTCCAATCTGAAGAACTTCAATGCGTTTGTCATCCAAATCATCACGGATCTGCTGCTCTGCTTCTCCAGTAATTTTGCCCCAGAGATGAGAAGCATCACGTAATTCTGCCTCCCCATGATGGATCCAGAGGTAAACGGGTTTGGGAGATTGCCCCCGGATCACGATTCCATCAAATCCTGCTAATTTCAGTTCTGCAGGAAAATATCCCCCACCCTGAGCATCCCCAATGGCATTCGTCAAAGGGGACCGTGCCACTGATGTCAAACGGCTTTGACCAGATATCGCGGTGCCGGTGAGAATGCCGGTAAAAAGTGCCAAAACATTTTCCGGACCTAATGGATCCACTCCTGCAGGACAGTCTTTGAGGACATAATGCATGCCCATCGCACTCCCGCCCATGTAGGTGCGGTAAAATGCATCATCCGGTTCTTCCGTCTTCAACGTCCCTGAAGTCAAATCTACATGAAGTATTTTCCCCGTATATCCGTTTGGCATGATGGATCTCCTTAAAATAGTTTTTAGATTCTGCAGATTACATGTGGCTCAGCCACGATTTCATAAAATTTCTTTTAGGCCTGTGAACTTGTTCATCCTCCACTGACGGTGCTGAACACAAGTACCTCATCACCATCATTGAGGACATGGGTATCATCAAGATCATGTTCGCCATTTACGGCAAAATTCACTCTACGCCTAATCCCAAGCTTCTTGGTCAGTTCCTTAAACGTCAACGTATCCTCGAACTCAAGAATTGTTTTCCCTTTTTCTCCTTCAGGAAGGTGATCCGCAAGGATACCGAAAAGTTGAACATTGAGTTTGATCACAAGTATTTAAAAACGAATCAAGAATATGATTTTTATAAGGATTATTGGCGAAGCAATCCTGAAAGAAAAGTTTTTTCGGCATCATTCCAATGACCTCCTTTCCTCTTCAAAAAAGCCGATTAAAAACCTTTTCTTTCTAGATGATCTCACAAGATTTGAAAATGTAATTTTACTAATAGTCCTCCTTGAATCAGATTCATAAACTGGTTGCATTTTGATTCCTGATATTCAGTCCAATCCATTTCATCAAGAAAATAATCCTCAAAGGGGGCATTAAAAAGGGTATGCATGTTGATGCTGATGCTGCAAAGCGGGGAACCCTGTTTCGATTCCTGCACGATGATCATCTTCTTCCTCCTGATCGGCAGGACTTTGGAACAGCTTTCAAAATCAAGGGTCATGGATCTTACCGAGAGGCTTTCAGGACTGGCACCTTCGTTTGCCCGTCTGCTGAAGCCCGACGGAACGGAGCAGCAAGTCGGGTTAGAAGAAATCCAGGAAGGTGATCGACTTCGCGTTCATCCGGGTGATTCCATTCCTGCAGACGGGATTGTCATTCACGGAGAAACGGAAATCGATGAATCTGCATTGACTGGAGAGTCCCTTAGGCGGCATGTGGTACCCGGATCTAGAATTCACGGAGGAACAACCAATCCCATAAAAGTAATAGAGATGCAGGTCCTGAAAATTGGACGGGAAACCTTGCTTGGGCAAATCGTTTCACTGGTGGACCAGGCTTCTGAAACTAAAACAAAGGTTTAGCAATTGGCCGACCGAGTGGCTTCCAAATTCGTCTGGATCGTTCTGGGACTTCCTGCTTTGACCTGGATTTATTGGTACTGGACCGTTCCCGGAGAGCATTCGGCTTGGCTTGCAGCAGCAGTGTTGATCATTGCCTGCCCCTGTGCTCTGGGACTGGCCACACCGACAGCTGTTTTGGTTGCCAGTGGGCTTGCCAGCCAGAGGGGACTGCTGATCAAAGGAGGAGACACATTGGAACGTATCGGACGGGTCAACGAAATCGTCTTTGATAAAACAGGAACCCTGACCAGCGGAAGCCTTAATTTACAAAAAGTCATCCATTCCCCAGAGTTGTCCGAGGAACATTGGCTACCCGCACTCTGCCGCCTCGAAAGCTTTTCAGGACACCCGCTTGGAGATGCTCTCATCAGGGAAGCCCATTCCCGAAGTTATCTCATTCCAAATCAACTTCCTGATTCCCATCATGTGCATCCTCGCATGGGGATCTCAGGCAGAATCAACGGATTGGACCTCATCGCAGGCACCAGGAAATTATTGGAAGACCAAGGAGTCCAAAACATTCCAAAAAAAAAAATTATTCCCAGAGTCTTGCTGAAATGCGTGTTGAAACGTCTGTTGATAGAAAATGGGCAGGAACCTTAATCTTCGAAGATGTTCCTAGAAAAGAATCGCTCCATGTCATTCGAGAACTGAAGAAACTGGGAATTCGTGTGTATCTGCTCTCAGGAGATCGGCAGGAAACGGTTCAGTCTCTGGCGAAGGCCCTAGAAATTGAAGCTACCCTGGGCGCAATGCTACCTGATATGAAAATTCGGTATCTGAAGGAACTTCAGTCCGATGGAAAAATTACAATGATGATCGGGGATGGGATTAACGATGCTCCTTCACTTCACCAAGCGGATGTTGGAGTTGCAGTTCATAATGCCCGAGAAATCTCCATCGATGCTGCAGATGTTCTTTTGACTCGAGCCAATCTAGAGAGCATTCCGGAACTGATCCGCCTTTCCCGAATCGCGCGAAGAACGATTCTGCAGAACCTCTGCCTTTCTTTGGGCTACAATACCCTCACCATTCCCCTGGCAATGATCGGCTGGGTCAATCCCCTTCTTGCCGCTGCAGCGATGGCAGGCAGTTCGGTCACCGTCGTTCTTAATTCCTTGAGACAAAAAAAACAAATCCCTGCCTGACAGCAATCTGGAACTTGGTCTCTAATAAATTTCTGTTCCAGAAACAATTCAGGTCATTCCAGAATAACAAAGCTTCCGGAAGACATTCCTTTTCTTTCTGGGTCAGCAATAGGTTGGCTAGACTGGAGTTCCTTTGATGAAACAGCCGAAGGTCTAAAAAGTATTTCACAAACCTTCCCTGCGAAGCTTTGTCCTCTCTTTTCCTGGTGGTCAGCATTTGCTCTTTTACTTTGATGGAGTAGGATATGCAAAATTTTCAAATCCAGGATTCATTGTAACGATGGAGCGATCCTTTAAGAAGGAAGTCGAGCTTTTGAGGCTCGGTGAGGGAGAGGTTTTTCATGGGGAAGGCATCCTTGCCGTGACGAAGGCATTGTTGCAGTCCGGGGTCTCCTATGTTGGGGGTTATCAGGGGGCGCCGGTATCCCATTTGATGGATGTGCTTTCGGATGCACAGGGATTGTTGAATGAACTCGGTGTGCATTTTCAGGCCAACTCGAGTGAAGCAAGTGCTGCGGCCATGCTCGGGGCATCCATCAACTATCCTCTTCGCGGAGCTGTAACCTGGAAATCGACCGTGGGCACCAATGTCGCCTCAGACGCACTCTCAAACCTGGCATCCGCGGGAGTCAAAGGCGGTGCTCTGATCGTTTTGGGAGAAGATTATGGTGAAGGAGCCAGCATCATCCAGGAACGGAGTCATGCCTTTGCCATGAAATCTCAAATCTGGCTTCTCGATCCTCGTCCAAATCTGCCTCAGATCGTTAAGATGGTGGAACACGGATTCAAACTTTCGGAACAGAGTAATACGCCGGTGATGCTGGAGCTCCGCATTCGTGCCTGTCATGTTCATGGACGTTTTACCTGTAAAGACAACCTTCCCCCATTGTTTTCCAGAAATAATGTCCTCGAAAATCCTGATTTTGATTATTCCAAAATCTGTCTTCCCCCTTCAACCTACCTTCAGGAAAAACAGAAAATTGAGGAGCGGCTTCCAAAAGCCGTCGAATACGTCCGCCATCATCAATTGAATGAACAATTCGATGGAACGCAAAAGGAAATAGGAATCATCCTCCAGGGTGGTATGTACAACGCGGTGATACGCTCGTTGCAGCGCCTGGGGCTGGCGGACGGATTTGGCCGTTCGGAAATTCCGCTTTATGTCCTGAATGTGACCTATCCGCTGATCCAGGACGAATTCGCGGAATTCTGCAGGGGTAAGGATCAGGTTCTGATGGTCGAGGAAAGTCAGCCCGCTTTCATCGAGCAGGCGGCCCAGGCCTTTCTGCGCCAGGCAGGAGTCGCTACCGAAATTCACGGAAAAGATGTACTTCCCATGGCCGGAGAATACACGGCAGAAGTCGTTCTGGAAGGACTGATCCGTTTTATTGAAAAAACCGGAATGCCCCAACGTTCCAAGACCCGAATCCTGCGACCTCTGAAACAGATCAAGGCTTTGAAGGAAAAAGCAATGGAACTCCTAGACAGCCCAGTACCACCAAGACCTCCAGGATTTTGCGTTGGTTGTCCGGAACGGCCTTTTTTCACTGCAATGAAACTGACTGAGAAAGAGACCGGACCGCTTCATGTTTCAGCGGATATCGGCTGCCACACTTTTTCCACGCTGCCACCATTCAACATAGGCAACACCGTGCTCGGCTATGGTTTAGGCCTCGCAAGTTCTGCTGGAGTCGCACCAGCGTTCGGAGGAAAAAATGTGGTCTCAATCATGGGCGATGGCGGATTCTGGCACAACGGCCTCGCTACCGGAGTCGCCAGTTCGGTCTTCAACCGCAACGACGGAGTGCTGGTGATCATGAACAATGGTTATACTTCGGCCACAGGAGCCCAACACATTCCTTCAACCGGAACCAATGCCCAGCTTCAACCCACCGGGATGGACATTGTTTCCGCCCTCAAAGGCCTGGGAGTCCAATGGATGCGAACCGTCAATACCTATGACGTCTCCAAAGGTATGAAAGTGCTCAAGGAAGCCTTAAACACTCCTGCGCGAGGACTCAAAGTGATCATTGCCGAAAGTGAATGCATGCTTGCTGTGCAAAGGCGCAAAAAGCCGATTCAGAAAAAAAAGCTTCAGGAAGGAATACGTGTCGTCAGAACCCGCTTCGGGGTCGATGCTGACACTTGTACCGGAGACCATTCCTGCATCCGCATTTCCGCCTGCCCTTCCCTCACCATCCGTCCTAGCGGAGATCCACTGAAGCCCGACCCGGTGGCATACGTAGACAACAATTGCGTGGGCTGCGGATTATGCGGTGAAGCAACCCATGCGGCGGTACTGTGTCCCTCTTTCTACCGTGCCGAAGTGGTCCAGAACCCAACCAGTTGGGATCGCTGGAAACATCGGATTCGACAAAAGGTGATCCATTTCTGTAGTCCTTCCAGCCTGTCATGAACCGATGAAAACGGAAACCACACAACCCGTCAGCATCCTGATCGCCGCATTGGGTGGAGAAGGGGGTGGTGTCCTTTCGAACTGGCTGGTAGAGTCCGCCATGACTGCGGGATTTCCTGTGCAGAGCACTTCGATTCCAGGCGTCGCCCAGAGAACCGGAGCAACCACCTACTATCTGGAAATCTATCCGGTTCCAATTGAAGAACTCGAAGGTCTGGAACCTGTTCTGACGCTCACTCCTGGCCCCGGGGAGATCGACCTGATGATTGCTTCCGAACTTCTGGAAGCAGGACGTGCAATGCAGAACGGATTCATCTCTCCGGATCGAACGGCCTTGATTGCATCCACGCATCGTTTTTATGCCGTTGCCGAAAAAACGGTTACCGGAGATGGACGTTACCAATCCGAATCCATCATACGCGCCTCTGAAGAACTGGCACAAAAGTCTTTGTTGAGAGATTACCGTTTTTTGGCTGAACAGTCGGGAAGCATCATCAATGCGGTCCTGCTCGGAGCAATTGCCGCCAGTGAAAAACTTCCTTTTGGCCGAGAGATGCTGGAGCAGACGATTCAGAAATGCGGGATTGCCGTGGAAGAAAACCTCAAAGGATTTTCTGCAGGATTTCATGCAGTTTTGGAAAGTCCTCCTCCATCAATTCCTTCAGAGCCTGCCGCAGAACCACTTCGGGAAACGCAGTCCACTCGCAGATTAGCCACTTCTCTTTTAGAACAGGTTCGACAGGATTTTCCAGAAGAATTGCAAGAATTGACTGGAAAGGGAGTCCTGAGGACCATCGATTTTCAGGATCTCCGTTATGGAAAGCTTTACCTGAAACGTCTTGCAACCATTTTAAACATGGAGAAGAAGGACTCTTCCAAACAGGGATTTCCTTTGACGATAAAAGTTGCCTCCAATCTGGCCATGTGGATGGCCTACGAGGATGTGGTCAGGGTCGCTGACCTGAAAACACGTTCCGAACGGATATCGAAAATTCGTGATGAAGTACATGCCCGGAAGGATGATTTGGTCGAAATCGTCGATTATCTCAAACCTGGAATTGAAGAATTATGCGCCCTGTTGCCCCATTTTATTGCAAAGCCCCTGCTGAATTGGGCTTCAAGGAACAAGAGACTGGAACGATTTCACTTCGGCATGCATCTGCGGACAACCTCCATCACAGGGTTTCTGCTTGTACGATTTCTGGCAATGCTGCGCCCATGGAGAAGGCTGAGCTACCGTTTTACTTTGGAACAATCCCTGATAGAACGTTGGCTGGATCTGGTCCTGCGCGGGGCAGCCCAAAATCATGAACTTGCCCTGGAAATTATTGAATGTTCCAAACTCCTCAAGGGCTATGGCGAAACCCATCGCAGGGGGCTGGGAAATTTCCAGATTTTGCTGGACCACGTCATTGAACCCGGGCTGGGAACTTCCCGTCCGGGTGAACTGGTAAAAGCCATTTGCTCAGCCCGCGAACATGTGCTGGCCAATCCAGAACCCGTTTGGTTGAAAGAAAAAATGAATGATGCAGATGAAACACAGACGCTTCAGATACAGAGCAGTTGAGGCTGGAATTCTAAAGTCTCACTTCAAAACCCAATCCGAAGCAGGATCGGGAACCCCTGATTCAGGGCATCCGTTCGAAAAGCCTTCCCCAACCTGCCTGTGAATGGGAGATTCCTGCCAGAGAAAGGGTGTGCCAGGCCATGGCATGATTACTTGATGTAAGTGGTTTGCCGAGTTTCTGTTCCAGGAAATGAACCCTTTCAGCGATACGCAGATTGGTACAGGCAACAAAAATTCCATCCACGGAGGAGTGCTTCCCGATTTCGAGGGCCACGGCTTCGATGGATGCAGGAGCAATCCTTCCCACACGGTTGTCGTCTTCGACATTGAAGGAAGCCATCGCAGGCACCTGAATTCCCTCTTTTTCAAAATTACTCCGCATCTGCTGGTTTAGATCATCCCGGTAGGGGGTGAGCAGGGCGATGCGTGAAACTTCCATGGTCCGCAAGGCCTCGATGGCAGCCGTGAAGGGATTCGTGACACGGACCCCAGGTTTGGCCTTTTGGCAGATCTCATGGATTCTGGAGGGACCGATCACCATCGACGCAGAGGTACAGCCAAAAGCAACCACATCCAAAGGCATCCCAGGGAGAATCAGCTTGACGGAATTCTCCAACCTGCTTTCCATGGCAGAAAGAGTTTCCGTGTTGACGCTAGGTTCATTAAAGATGCGACTTTGGTAGAGAGCAACCCCTTGAAGATTCAGAATTTTCTGGAATTCATTCTCAATCACATGGTCGGTGGCAAGCACGACAAGTCCAATCGCAGCCCGTGATCTGAGCGATTCATCAAGTTGATGAGGCAGATTTTGAAGGTTGATTTCTTCTTTCACGAGCCCTTTGAGAGTCAGGGGATTTCAGTTCCGGTAAGAAAAAGATGCATCAAATCGTGAAAGTACATATTCACCACATTCGACAGGAGGATACAAAGGAGCTTCTCCCTCACTGCAGGCAATGGAGGGATCAATCAGCGTTTCAAAATTCGGATCCCATGCGATTACCATGGAGTATCTTTCACACTCTTTCCGGTTGATCACACGATGGGGTGTGGATCTGAATGTATTGTTAGTCCATCGTGTTAGCAAGTCTCCGACGTTGACCACTATGGTCCCCTCGATGGGATGGGCCGTAACCCATTCGCCTGCGTTGGTTTGCACCTCAAGTCCACCCACCTGATCCTGCCACAACAGGGTCAGGCATCCATAATCAGTGTGGGGAGCCACCCCGAATTGAGTCTGCCCCATATCCCTGGACTGAGGCGGATAATAAATGATGGAACTGCGTGCAATGGGTTCGTTGACATTCCGAATAAATTCCTCTGGATCGATCCCTATGCTCATTGCAAATGCACGCATCAGCATTTTACCGCATTCGATTCCTCCGAGGAAAAAGGGATAGACGGATTCACGGAATTCTGGATTTTCCTTGGGCCACTGGTTTCTTCCAAGGAAAGGATTATCAGAAGTCACTGAAGGATGTTCATCAGGCAGGTCCAGTCCCCAGACGAAACTTTCCTTGAGATCAATCTTTTCTGCTGATTCCATCTGTGCCTCACCCACCGAGAGAAAGCCATGGTGGTTGGAGTTGATTTTCAGGTTTCGCTTGGAAGCCGAAGGCTGGCTAAAAAATAATTTAGCTGCCTGATGAGCTTTCTGGATGACGGATTCCGAAATTCCATGGTTACGGATGTAAAAAAAACCAACTTCTTTCGCTGCATTGCGGATCTGTTGGGCTACAGCAAGAGAATCCTTCTCGTTTCCTGCCTGGAAACCACTGAAATCAATGATAGGTATTTCTTCTACTGTAATCTTTTTCGATTCTGCATAACCCATAATCTAGATTTGGAAAAATTGAATGACTAAGAATGAAACCGAATTTATTCCTGATAATACTCCATCGCATCTTTTGTGGTACTGACACCGAGTCGTTAGAGGGTTTGCTTTGAAAAGTTGAAGCAGGCACTGGCCTGGTTCACTTCCAGGATTTCTTCATCCGATGCCCCCTCACACCTGACGGCAAGTACCTCTTCTTCGATCATTACGCCAGGCCCTTTGTTCAACTTGCCTGCATCACGCATCAGAGTCAATTCCTTAGCACTAAGAATCTTTTCAGGACCGACTTCTTCCAAGGCATCTCGAAGTGAACGGCATCTGTTTGAATTGCTGTGCAGTTTTTCGCAATTGGAATGGTAGTTTTGCACGCTGTATCAACCAGTGTTGGGGAAGCTATTTTAAAAGCAATCCCTCAGAGATACCAGAGGGAAGACTGGTTTTCTAGGGATACAACACACTTTTGTAGAGGGTGTAAAGACCGTTGTATTGTATACGGTCTAAGACTGTGAACACGCATAACATTGTCTACCATCCCCATGGGAGTCATGTCTTTGGAGAAGATTTCCTTGAGAAAACCTGTGGTCCCTTCCAACGGTGCCACTCGGGTCCGAACACTTAAGAATTCAGGATTCTGCCCCTCGGGGGACGTGAGAAAACCCTTTTTACCATCGGCACAAAAACCTCAAGTGGAGCAGTATCATAGGTGCTTTGGATTGAGTTCTGGTCATAACGCTGGACCCATTCGGCCGTGAATTCAGAGCAGGGATGTGTCCGGAATTTCTCCAACTCCTCCGTGTTGAGATTAGGATGCTTTGGTGCATGGGCATCAAGAAAAAACTGGTGATGTTTCAGCAGCCAGTAATTTTTTCCTGAAACATAGTTTGCCAACAGTGTGGCTGCAAACTCTCCATGATTGTCCGGACAGGTCAAAAATCCAACATCATGCAAAAGGGTGCAGACCACCAATTCTTCATCACAACCATCGCGCATGGCCATCGTTGCAGACTGAAGGCAATGCTGGTAGTTGTTGATCTGATATCCGAAACTCCCAACATTTTCCTGGCTTCGGAGCATATTAAGGACTTGTTCCACCTGGTGATCAACGTAGAAATCTTTTTTTTGTTGGGAGAGTAACGTCCAGTCTTCCGCTGTGAAATCCTCCATGGCTGGTCTTGAATTCGAAACCTGGTTCCAACCTTCAGAGGCTATAGGCGTTGGCTGATTCAACTTCCCATATCCTGGGAGTTCATCAACAGTTTGCTCCCCGTTGCCGAGAGCAGGTTCGGGTATCCTCTTACCCTTTGCTTCTCTCACGAAAAAGGAGACTTCTTGAAACGAATACTTGATCATTGGATCGGATTCCAACAGTTAAAGGGCTGATGCCCTACAAAAGCTTTCGAGCAAGGTATTGGTAAAAATCCCAAACATTGCCCTCATAATCGGCTGGTGCTAGCGGTGCTGTCTGTACATTTTTTGACTTAAGGCCTCTTTGCAAACTCTCTAATTGCTGCTTATCTTCAGCCATCGTACGTTCAAACAAATCAACGGCAGCCTGACAATCAGACTCAGAAATTTCTTGATCAAGAAACGCTATTCCGCGTTTGACCTTCACATTATCCGCAGTCGTTGGCTGCAAGTAGAGATAAGTGACAATATGACCGGTCACGCTTCCGACATGCCCCGGCGGCACGGCAAACATCACCGACCTCTGGCGCTCTTCCGGATTCAAATCAGGATGATAAGCACCTCGTTGACCTACCTCATCAGGAAAAACGGCAAAATAACCGAAGTAACCTTCTCCAGCGGGATAATGCCTGCATAAGCGGGTTGGGGTAAACGGATGCAAGGTCTTCTGGTGAACCGTCGAGAGATGGTAGCCCTCCATAAAATTTTCGACCAGACATTTCCAGTTAGTCTCCCAGACGGTCTCCTGCCCATGAAGTTCGACCATCTCATCCATGTGATAGTTTTTTATCAACGTACTAAGGTCAGTTAACTGCAGTCCGAGTGGAGGTGCTGTATTGTCCAGGTTGACATAAATAAATCCCTCCCAGACTTCACAGGCAAAACGTGGAAGCCGGCATTCTTTGTGAACGAAATCCTGGCGATCCCCGATTTGCGGTGCACCTTTCAATTGACCCTCCGTATCGAACGACCACGCGTGGTAGGGACATACAAAAGTCTTTTTATTCCCGGCACCTTCTACGAGGATTGCCCCACGATGACGGCAGACATTGGAAAGGACTTTTATTTTATTTTCGTGACTACGGACTACAATCAACGGCTCCCCTACTACCTCGGTCGTAAAGTAATCTCCAGGTTGAGAAACCTGATGGCTGCGCCCCAGGCAGACCCATTGCCTTCTGAAAAGAGAATCTTTTTCAATCTCAAGAAAGGCGGAAGATGTATAAAAATCTGCCGGCATCGATCTGGCCTGATCATGCGGCACCCCCAGACAAGCTTTTAAGGACTTTGTGATGTTTTGTATCGATTCCTCCATTCTGGCACCCGAAGGGTAAAAGGCTTGCTTAGCGCCCGCTCGAGCATCTCTTGCGTTTTTGCCTGATCGATTTCGAGCACTTCTTGCGAGCTGGAACTCGTGAACCATGGTCCTGGATCAACACCAACAGAACGGACAATTGCCGCAGGTGTGGAAGCCTGACTGAAATCCCCCGGCAAACCGGGTGCATCAGGCTTTCATCATGAAAAAAAACTATTCGCCTGAAAGCCACTTGGCTTCAAGTTCCTTGAAAAAACCTCTTTCTTTTTTCAATTCAATCCAGAGGTTGACGTAGTTGATCCAGACCTGATCAGACTGAGGAAGAAGCATTGCCAGCGGGGTGGGGCTCTTACCTTCTTCTACCGGCACCTTCTGTAGCTGTGAATATTTCTTGACCAGGTTGGCCGCCTCAAGGTTGCTCGTCATCGATGCATCGGCACGACCTGCAAGTACTTCCTGATAGTCCCTGGCGGGTGCCGAAACGGTGATGATTTTGGCTTTGTTGAAGAGGACACGGGCTCTTTTTTCCTGAACCGTTCCCATGGTCACAGCCACGGTCACAGAAGGAGAATTCAAATCCTCCCAGGAGTTGAATTTGCCTGCATGACTGCGGTTCATCAGCGGAACATCGACCACCGCAAAATAGGACTTTGAATAACCTGCAACCAATGCCCGTTTGGGACTCAGAGAGGCGCTGGTGCTCATGTCGTATTTGTCCGCTAAAATACCATTGACCAGGGTCTTCCAGGTGGTAGGCACAAAATTGACCTTGACGCCCATATCAGCAGCAAGTGCCGTGGCGACATCGATATCAAAACCTTTGCGTTTCTGGGTCGCAGGATCGATCAGGGTCATGGGGTTCCAATCACCTGTGGTACCAACCCTCAATTCACCTCTTTCCAAAATCTGTTTGAGGTGGGATTGGGCAAGCAGGCCCATTGGCATCAACATCATCGCGATGCCCAAGCTCATCAGTTTCAATGGTTTGAATGAATTCATAATGTCTCCTAATTTAATCAGAAATGAGTGGCGTTTCGATTCGACAGCACCAATTTCGAATTCCATGAAGACTTGTACAAATCTTAAGGAAATGAATAATGTGCCGTCCAAAATAGGCAAAAAAACGCTTAACCCTACTGCATCACCAGACCTTAGGCAACTTCAAAAAAGTCCACATCAATGAAAAATTTCGGGATTCTGAATCGACACTGGGTATGGGTGTTTCTTACTCTTTTTATTTCAGGATGTGGAAAAGGCTACGACTGGGGCTGGTACGTCGTTTCTCCTCTCCATCCTCAGGGACAAACCAACATCCAGTTTTTGATCAGCGGTCTAGGGTACACCCTGCAAATCTCTCTGATTGCGATTCTGCTTTCCATCCTACTCGGTTTGCTGGTCGCATTGTTGACGTTGACCAAGCATTCTTACCTGAAGAAGGTGAACCGGGTCTACGTTGAGATTTTCCGATCGATTCCGATCCTGGTGATGCTGCTCTGGGTCTATTATGGACTTCCTCCAGCATTGGGGATTCGACTGGATGTTCTTTGGGCAGGGGTTCTGGCCCTGGCACTTTGTGACAGCGCCTTTGAAGCAGAGATCTTTCGTGCAGGAATCCAGTCGATTGAACGTGGGCAGCATGATGCTGCCAACTCACTGGGGCTGGGATTCATCCTGAAAATGCGTCTGATCGTTCTTCCCCAAGCGATCAAACGGATCCTTCCTGCAATCGGGAACCAGTTCGTCTACATGCTCAAAATGTCTTCACTGGTCTCGGTGATTGGAATGACAGAATTGACTCGACGTGCGGACGAATTGGTGGTCAGTCAGTATCGACCCCTGGAGATCTACACTTTTTTGGTCTTCGAATATTTCTTACTGATCATTGTCGTTTCTTCCTTCGTCCGCTGGTTGGAGAAGAAACTACAGACGGATGCCTGATTCAGAAATTCCTAGGCAGGATCCCTTTTCCCTGCGAGCCATGTTCCGGTAGCCTTACGAGCAGGTTCCAGCACGGACTTGACCGGATCGAGTCCTGCCATCATGTTCTGCCAATGTTCCAGTTCCTCACCCAGGGCCAATGGAGATCCGAGTTCGTCCCACATCATCTGGGCCAGCATCAGGGTTTGGGAATACGCACAATCCGCCAGGCTTGGTGAATCCCCCATCAGGAAGGGATTGGGCCGGATCTGATTTCTCAGGTATTTTAAGGCTTGGTTCATGTCTTCGAAGCGCTTTTCTACCAACCCGCTGTCTCTTTTATCCGGGCTCATGGCAGGAAACAAGGATCGCACAATCGGTTCCAGTTTCAGATCATGAAACCGGCAAAGCATCCTGATTGAAGCCCGATTTTCTAAAGAACCAGGAAGCAGGTTGGGTTCAGGATGAATTTCATTGAGGTATTCATTGATCACTTCCGATTCCGAGAGGATGATTCCGTCATGATCCAGTGCCGGAATCGTCCCTGATGCAACAGTTTTTTTGAATTCATCCGAACCGTATCCGCCTGGAGGAGGCAGGACTTCGCATTCGAGATCTTTGAAACGGATGGCATGCAGTACCTTGCCGGAATAATTGCTGATCGGCAGCGAATAGAGAATCATGCAGGTTCCTCATTGGGCACGGGTACAGGTTCCAGGATCTTCCCTCTGACATCCAGAGTTTCCGGAAGGACTTTGATAAGAAACTGCTTCAACGGCTGACTGAAGTCGATGGCAAAACGCAGTGAAGCAGCAATCAGGATCAACAGAATCAGTCCTCGGCTTTGTTCCACCTGTTCACGGCTGGCATTGAAGAAAGGAGCTTTACCAAAATAAACCACCGAAGTTTTCCTACTGAAAACCTGTCCTCTCAACATCAATCTGAAGAAACCTTCAGGATGAGAGGAAGAGGCAGGTTCAGGGTTTCTTTCTGACGTATGCAACTGTTCCTGATCAAAAAACGCTGTTCCGAGTTGTATCACAAAGGGTGTATTTTTTTTCAGGATCATTTCCTCTCCTTTGGGCATGGGAAACGGGGTACGCGCTGGCAGGCAACCTGCAAGAAAAAGGCTCCACTCCGTTTTTCGTTCTATCCCTCCGACCATGGCCGAAGCCTCACGGGAAAAAAAAACTTCGCTGGGCAGGTTTTTTTTCTGCTCCAGCCTGGGGTCTGGGTCCCAACGTTCCTTCGCCCGAAATTCTTCACCACGTTGATTCAACAATTCCAAAATAAACCTCCTGAATCCTGAATAGGGATTCTTTTGTTCGGAAAAGAAGCTTTCAAAAAATGCTGTCTGATCCGAGGTGTATTCTTCACAACGTGTCATGAAAAAAGGCGAGGTGCATTCCTCATTGGGACGGGACAAACTTTTGGAAAGAGGCAGGAGCAGTTTCTGGTATCGAAGAAGAAGTTTTCGGAAAGCACGATCGGTGTCCGGGATTTCAGAATGCTTTCCTTCTTTGGAAGAGAGTCCTGGACCAAAACTGGAACTCCACGCAGGACGTTCTCCTAGCGCTCCACCTTTCAATTCGGTCTTTTCTTCGAGAACAAGGGGGAAAGTCTTACCAAACTGGTTGAGCAGATCCTTGACCAATTGCTCCATGACTCTGAAGTCCAGAATCTCCAGACGCTCCTCCAGGGGATCCTCCTGAGAGCGGCTGCGCTGAAGTCGGTTGAGACGTTCCTGGAGCCAGGATCGGATCGTTGCTTCCTGCTCGGCATTCAGAAGTCTCAACTGGAAATAGCGGTTTTTCAGCGTCAGATAGGTCCGGTAATCCGTCGAAAAAAGGGCTCTCAAACGCTCATTGAAAAACCAGTTCCGTTCCTCGTCCGGGAGCTTGGACACGGCAACCAGGTGCTCTGAAAGTAACTGCTGGTCGTAGAGCAATTTCTTTTCGCAGCCGAGAATCCGGAGCAGGCTGTTTTCCAATCTGCTCCGGTAACTTGCAAGCTGGCTGGTTTCCTGTGAATCCAATGAAAAATCATCGAGCCGTACTACAACCGAAAGGGATTGGCAGCTTTTCTGAATCCCGGAAAGTACTGTCTTCAGACCCTGGTCGGGGTCATAGTTGGCAATCAGTCGCTGGACGGTCTGGATGTCATAAAGTTGGAGCGCATGCATGAAGGCCTTCTGCTGCATCATCAAAGGCTCCAGCGGATTTTCGATCGGATGATTTTCGAAAAAATCCTGGACTGCCACATTGAGGGCCGTCACAAAACGTTCCAGAAGGTCCGACTTTCGAGCTCGTGAGCGGCGTTGAAGATCTTCTTCAATCGAAAGAATCTGATGCTTCCATTCAGACTGTTGCATGGTTTTAGAAATCTTTCCCGGTTCCTGAAAAATGTGCTGGTGAAGGTTCTATTTTCAGGGAAACGGAGTGCGTTCGATGAGCCATTCTATCAAGCGGTCTGAGGTCCATTGCTCTGCCTCTGCAGAAAAATTGAGGAGCAGTCGATGCCTCAGAACCGGAAGCAGGATGGCACGGATATGTTCCGGGCGAACCGCAGTGCTTCCATCCAGCACCGCTCTCGCACGGGCTGCCCGAACGATGTTTTGGGAGGCTCGGACACCAGCTCCCCATTCGACGAGGTTCCGGATCTCCTCGAAGCGGCTTTGTTCGGGTCTCGTATCACGTATGAAACGCACCACCCATTCAACGAGATGATTCCCCATCGGCACCGCATTGACCAAAGCCTGGAAGCTGTTGATCAGTCCAGGTTCAAATATTGGTTCAAGAGGTGATGCATCGAACGTGCTGGGGAGTTGGGCAATCTCGATTTCTTCTGATTCTACAGGATACCGGATATCGATATTGAAGAGAAAACGATCGAGCTGTGCTTCCGGAAGGGGATAGGTGCCTTCCGAATCAATCGGGTTCTGGGTGGCAAATACGATGAAGGGATCCTCGAGCGGACGGGTTTGTCCGGAAACGGTCACTTCATGTTCCTGCATCGCCTGAAGCAGGGCCGCCTGGGTTCGTGGAGAAGTACGGTTGATTTCATCGGCCAAAAGCAGGTTGGTGAAAACCGGCCCGGAAATGAAACGGAATTTTCGGTCATTGCCGGATTCTTCCAGAATCTCCACTCCGGTGATGTCAGACGGCATCAAATCCGGGGTGCATTGGATTCGATTGAACTGAAGATGAAAAAGCTGGGCCAGAGATCGGATCAGCAGCGTCTTTGCCAATCCCGGCACCCCGGTTATCAAGACATGACCACGGCAGAAAAGGGCGACCACCAACTGATCCAGAATCGCCTCTTGACCGATGATGACTCCTGAAATCGCCTCTTTGAATTTGGAGGAAAAATCAAGCAGTTCCTGATGAAGCCGTTCTGGATCAGGAACCGCTTCCGTGGGTTGATTATCTGCATCTTGAGTCAAGTTCATCAATAGCCGTATAAGGAGAGTGAATCAAAGTATATGGAAATCTCAGTCTGGAAGACCTGAGCTTGAAAATCAAGGGCACTCCAAGAGAGGCAAAGTCTTGCATACTCTATGGTCTGCGGGCTAAAGTTTGAATCTTGTCTGGTTGAGAATCATCTTTCCTCCAAAGGAAAACCATCATGGGGACCGACGGTCCAAGAGACCCAAAAGCTGCTGATGTCGCATCTTCCATCCTCAGGGAACTGGGAGTGGATGGAAGTGAAAAGGATGGAGTTGGAAAATCCGACCTGGAGCTTGCCAAGAGCACGGAAGCAGATCCATCAACAGGGAAGGATCCTTCGACAAATAAGGCCCAGGAGGATCTCGAGCCAGGCAAGCAAGATTCCTTGCAGGGATTCCGTAGAGTCAGTTTGCAGTTGGGATATGCAGCACTTGCAGGCATTACAGGATTCATCATCCTGCTGATTGCAGGCGGATATCTGAATCTGATCGATCGATCCCTATTTAAGCAACTGCTGGAAAACCGTTTTCACCAGATTGAATTTGATGAAAACCTTCGAAGCAGGCTGGTGAAGAACCATCTCAACCGGGAGCCCCTGGTGGTTCTTGAAGGAGGTCTACGCAACCTTTTCAATACCAATGACCTGGTCAGTCATGTACGTCTCAAAGCCCTTGCCTTCGACCAGGATAACCTACTGCTCGAGAGTCGAACCAGTTTTGCCGGAATTCTACTCAGCGACGAAGAATTGAAACGACTGAGCAGAAGTGAAATCCAACGTCTGTTCGAACAAAAGGAAGGACGTGAGATTCCCAATGAGAATCTGTTCTGGAACCAGGAACTGCCTTTTCAGACCGTTTTTTTTAATACGGGAAAAAGGATCAACCACACATCGGTTCAAATCGTGAGCTATCTTCGCAACGGTGAATTGGTTTACGTCCGTTCTCCAGATTCCGAATCCTGAGCAATCAAGGCTTTCATTCCACAAGGATTGAAGTCCGTCTTAAAACTTCATCATACGAATCTTTTGGAAATCGCACATTTTTCCTCGTTGACGGAAGTAACCGAGGAGGATTGGAACCTTCTGACCGAAGAAGACTTCCCCTTTCTCGATCATGCCTACCTGCTTGCGATGGAAGAGGGACACTGCGTCGGTTCAGGAACCGGTTGGCATCCAGGGTATCTTGGAATTCTGGATCAGGGCAGATTGGTTGGGGCATGCTGCCTTTATGAAAAAACCAACAGCTATGGGGAATACATCTTCGACTGGGAATGGGCCAATGCTTTTGAGCGTTACCGTCAGGAGTATTATCCAAAAATGACTTCAGCGGTACCCTTCACCCCTGCCACCGGACGGAAACTCCTCGTGCATCCTGAGACAGACCGATCCGTGGTGGAAAAGATGCTGATCCAGGGTGCCCTGGAAAAAACCAAAGAAGCAAAAGCCAGTTCCCTGCATTTTCTCTTCATCCGTAAAGAAGAAATCCCTGCTTTTGAATCCTTTGGCTTCCAGGTCCGTCATACCTTCCAGTTTCACTGGTTGAATCATGGATATCAGGATTTCACTGATTTCCTTTCACGGCTCAAGAGCAAAAGACGTAAGGACATCCTCAGGGAGCGGCGCAAGGTGCGTGAACAGGAAATCACCATCGAAATCCTTCAAGAAGAGGACATCGAAGACAGGCATATCCAGGTCATGTATGCTTTTTATCTCTCCACCATCGATAAGAAATGGGGCAGCCC
>Ga0208639_1000789_pt1 | contig 23190 bp, 22 predicted proteins | sample ETNtaG_33_FD_185772 | JGI IMG/M metagenome (GOLD analysis project Ga0208639, IMG submission 185772) | Marine microbial and viral communities from oxygen minimum zone, Eastern Pacific Ocean - ETNP201310SV76 (SPAdes) (version 2) | ecosystem: Environmental > Aquatic > Marine > Oceanic ...
GCCTTGATAATCCACTTTCCATGCACATAAATCCTGCCTGCATTATGAAAACCAATATGGCACAATCTATTACCCAAAGAGTGTCTATATTCTGTGTTAGACTTGATACAATTTTATCCATCTTGTCCATGTTTATTGTTTTCTTTTTTAGTTCTATTTGTTTTTTTTATTCTTTTTTTTTCCAAATAAAGAAAAATATATATGGAACTATAGCAGGAACCACTCCAAACCAGATCCATTCATCCCATTTAAAGCCTTTATCTAACGAAAAACTTTTAATGCCATTCCACCACGTAAGATAGCCAATGAATAATATCCAGCCAAAGCTAATTGATAGTAATATTTTTTCTTTTTTAGAAAGTTCTCCGTTAAAAAACCTACACAAATAATTTTTGATATTTCCTCCGGTCATAAATATAAATTAACAATAGGAGTTGAATTCAATTTTTGTAGATTTTGGCATTGTCATTTTACATTTACTGTTGCCCGTTGTCTCCTCAGCTATTACCTTATAATCAATTGAGCTCTTTACTACGCATATATAATATCCCATATCTTCGTTAATACTATCTGCTCCGCCTAAAAGGTTTGTTTCTATTTCTGTTGATGACGATGCATCAGGTGTGCAGCTGCTACCGCTACCGCCATAATAATTACCATTGTCTGATAAATGCTCTACTTGACCTAAAGATATTTGCATCATTACATTTTGTGCAGATTTTTTTTTTGCAGAAGAAACATAACCTTGATAAGCTAATGTTCCAACAGCAGCCAAAATACCTATAATAGCAACTACAACCAAAAGTTCTATTAAAGTAAAACCCTGGTTGTAGTGCCTCATAAATTTTTAGTCTACGGTTATAGTAGAATTCATTATGTCAGCGGCATCTGTACAGGCTCCTGTCGCTATACATGTTTTTACTGTAACAATATCTGCTGATGAACTTAAGCTAACATATCCTAGTTCATGGGTTGTACCTGCCTTAACAGCAGCTTTTGTAGTATCAAAAGGATTTTTATCAGTCATTGTTGCAACGGCACCCGTTACTGCTTTTGCAGCTGTTGCAGGGCAATCCTGATTGGTTCCCATAAATTTGCTTTCACCCAGTGAACATTTTTGAATTTCTGCTGAAATATATTTCACTGTTTGCGCATGCATAGTTTTAGTAGCATTTTTTTTCGCTGAAGCCGTATAACCGTTGTATGCAACAACGCCTACTGCAGCTAGAATACCGATAATGGCTACAACGACTAGTAACTCAATCAATGTAAAACCCTGTGAATTTTTTTTACTCATAATTGTATCTACCTCTCCCTTATATTTTTAAAGTACGCTTTAAAGAATACATCTAAAGAACTTATTATCTAGAGCAATTCTTAAAATGTTGGTTTAGTTTATGTCTAATTAGATGTTATATCAATTCTAAAAGCAAATAAATTAATGGGTAAATCCATCAATTTTTGATTAGATGTGTTTAATTTGAGTTTAATTTCTTTTTATTTAATAATTTTATTGATTTTATGTTATTTTTCCTAATATTAGAGAATTATTTAATAACATTTATTATGACTTATAAGGTTACTGAAGAAGGAAACGTTTCAACTGTATTTTTGCAAGGTGAAATTGACATGGATGTCACTGATAAAGCAAAAGAAGTCATAATGCCATTAATTGAGGCTAAAAAAGAAGTTCATATCAACTTAAAAGAAGTTCAATACATAGACTCATCTGGAATATCTGTGCTAATTGAAAGTCATCAAAAAGCAAATGAACTTGGAACAAAAGTAATTCTTAAAGATATTAGCAAATCAGTTCTTAAAGTTATTATGATGGCTAAACTAGAACAGGTTTTAAATTTAGATTAGTTAAATGAATATATCAGAGTCAAAAGATTTTTTAGTCAGTTCTGCAAGTTTGAAAGAAGTTAGAACTTTTTCAAGAGAAATATTTGAAAAAATTAATATCAATGAAGATCTCAAAGATGAGTTGGTTTTAGCAATTGCTGAGGCTGCACAAAATATTGTTAAGCATGCTTATAAAAATATAAATAGCACAACAGATAAAATGGAGATTAAAATATCTCTTAAAGATTCTGAACTTGAAATAGGTTTTTTTGACAAAGGAAGAGTTGTTGATCCTGCTAATGTAAGACATAGAAAAATTGATGATGTAAAGCCTGGAGGACTAGGAACTTTTTTTATCCAACAAATTATGGATGCGGTAGTTTTTAAAGAAGGTGAAAAACCTTGGATAAATCATCTTGTGTTAACAAAAAAATTATAATTAACCTATAATTGCTCCTACATTAAATATTGGAGAGTACATGGCTATCATAAGTCCACCTATCATGGTGCCCATAAATACAATCATAATAGGTTCTATCATACTAGACATATTTTCAACTGATGTATCAAACTCTTCTTCATAATAACCTGACACTGAAGTGAACATTTCATCTAGGTTACCCGTTTGCTCTCCCACTGAAATTAGCTGGCTAAATGTTGGTGGAAAAACTGGTTCTTTTAAAAATAATTTTGTTAAAGTGTCTCCAGAAAAAACTCCCTTTTTTACATTTTCTAAAGCTCGAGTTACAACGTCATTGTTGCTAACTGATTTTGCAATTTCTATAGCTTCCAATAAGTTTACACCTGCGGCACTTAAATTACCCATAATTAGAGCAATTCTTGCTAACAAGGATTTTAAAATCATATCTCCAAAAATTGGCATGCCAATAACGTACTTATGCCATTTATATCTAACTGCAGGAATTTTAGTTGTTGTATATTTAAATGTTATAAAAGCTATCAAGGTAATTATACCTAAAGTAGCACCTCCGCTACCTCTCATAAAATTACTTGCCGTCATGATTGCTGCTGTTGACGCTGGAAGAGCAACACCCATACCTTCATACATTTTAGCAAAAACTGGAACTACTTTAATTAACATGAATACCATTACAGTAATTGCAACAGTAAACATTACAGCTGGGTACATTAAAGCGCCTTTAATCTTCTTTTTCACCTTTTCTCTTTTTTCTAAAGAGATAACTAATTTCATTAAGAAAACATCTAGTTTACCGCTGGCTTCACCAGCTTTGATTAGGTTGACATAAATATTATCAAATATTTTAGGGTATTTTTCAAAACATTTTGATAGTGTAATACCGCCCTCAAGACTTTTTCTGATATCTTCTATAATTTCTTTCATGGTTGGGTGTTCAATTTGATCTCTTAGCATTGTTAAAACGTTTAGAATTGGAAGGCCTGCCTTGACCATGGTGGCAAATTGTTTGGAAAAAAGCATTACATCTTGAGGCGATACCTTCTTTTTACCAAAAGAAAATCCACCACTTTTTTTCTTTGCTTTATCAGTTTTTTTCTTCTTAGTTTTAACTAAGTTTGTAATGATTATCTTTTTTTCTTTAAGTTTAAACGAAGCCTCTTCTTGATTAAGGGCTTCAATATCTCCTTCAACGTATTTTCCTGCTGAAATACCTTTATATGTAAAACTTTCAGATGACATTATTAATCCATGGATAAGACACGCTCATACTCTCTGAAATTTAAATCTCCAGTTAGTATTAATTCACGTCCCATATCTTGCATAGTCCTAAAACCTTCACCAAGAGCAATTTCTCTTAATTCTGGTGTTGTTGCTTTTCTAAGTATTGCTTCCTTAATTTGTTTAGTAATGTTTAAAATTTCGTAAATACCCATTCTGCCTTTATAACCTGTATCCTTGCATTTTGCACAACCTTTGCCTCTTTGAACTTTTGCTCTTGAAGCCTGTTCAACAGTAAAACCAAAATCTGCTAATGCTTTTGGGCTTATATCTGGATCAGGTTCTCTACATTCAAGACAACTTTTTCTTGCCAGTCTTTGCCCTAATACTAAAGTTACAGCGGCACTAATTAAATAATCAGGTGTTCCCATATTTTGCAATCTAGTAATTGTACTAGGCGCATCATTCGTGTGAAGTGTGCTAAAAACTAAGTGGCCCGTAAGTGCTGCTTTTAATCCAATATCAACTGTTTCTTTATCTCGCATCTCTCCAACTAAAATTATTTCTGGATCTTGTCTTAAAAAAGATCGAAGTGCTCTTGCAAAATCATAACCAATATCATCTTTTATCTGAACTTGGCCCACGCCATCTAATTCATACTCAACTGGATCTTCTGCTGTTAAAATATTTAAGTGTGGTTTAGATACTTCTTTAAGAATACTATAAAGTGTTGTTGTTTTTCCTGATCCTGTTGGTCCTGTAACGAGTACTAAGCCTTGTGTTCCATGAATTGCTTTTCTTAAACTTTTTAAATCTGTTTCTTCAAAATTTAATTGCTCTAAACTAATATCACCTGCATCTTTGTTTAGAATCCTCATTACTATTCTTTCATTAGTAGCTGTCGGCAAAATAGAGAGTCGAAGATCAACAACTTTTCCCTCAAATTTAAAAGGAATGGCACCATCTTGGGGCAATCTTCTTTCGGCAATATCAAGTTTTCCCATTATCTTAAATCTTGTAACTACTGCTCCATAATTATCATGCAAAAATTTGCTAAATTTATCCTGTGGTAGAAGCATACCATCTAATCTATAACGAACTCTGGATGAAAATCTGAATGGCTCAATATGAACATCTGAAACTCCGAGTTTAATTGCTTCACCAACAACGGCTGTTGAAAATTTGATAACTTCAGATTCATTTTCAAGTGCTTCTATATCTTCTTCTGGTTTAGTTTCTAGAACTTCGCCGGCTTCTGCAAAATCAGAGTCAAAAGTTTTTGTTCTTTCTTTTTTTTCTTTTACATTTTTTTCTTTTATACTCTTAATTGTTGTTTTGTTGCCTTTTAATAATTTTTCGATAAATACTGAAATTTGAGAAATTTTAGCTGCGCGAAGTTCAATGTTTTTTTTGGTAATTGTTTTAAGATTTCTCATTAAACTTAACTTTGAAGTATCAGAAATTGCAATATAAAGAGTTTTTCCATCAGGATCGATTTTAAAAGGTGCAATAAAATTCATGTTTATGTAATTTGCTGGTAAAATTTTTTGCAAATCATCAGTAGGTTCTATTTTTGAAAGATCAACAACTTCTAATGATTGATCTTTAACTAATAGATTTAAAATTTTTTCTTCATCGGTTAATTTAAGTTCTAAGATAGCTTCTAATTGTGTTTTTTCGCCTTCATCAGAAAGTTTTTTAATATTTGGTAAATCTTTTCCTGATATAACATCTTGATCTATTAAGATGTTAACTAGATTAACCTCGGATTCTCTGCTAATTTTTATCATTCTATAAAATTCTTGGAGCTATAAACACCAATAATTCGTCTAAGTTATCAGAATTTGTTTTCCCTTTAAAGAGATTGCCTATTATAGGAACATTGCCAAGTCCTGGCGTTTGACTTTTGCTTTTAGCTATCACGTTCTTTTTAATTCCACCAATTACAACAATATCACCATCTGCAACCAGTAATTTGGTAACTATTTCCATCTTATTTATCGGTGGCTCATCGGACGCTGTTGTTCTATTGGGCGTATCATTATTAACCTTTATACTTAATAATACATTTCCATCTCCGATTATACTTGGAGTAACTTCAAGTTTTAAAGCAGCCTCCTTAAATGAAGTTGATGTTGTTCCTTCTGATGTGGTTTGATACGGTATTTCTTCTCCTTGAGTAACCGTTGCAAGTTGGTTATCCAAAGTAAATACTTTTGGATTTGAAATTGTCCTGCCCATACCTAAAGCTTCAAGAGCTGTAATTTCTACTTTAAGTGCCGCAGAACCTGTTTGTTTTATAATTCCAATACCGCTTGATGCACCTGTGGCTGCAAAATTTGTAATCGTGTCTTTAGAAGAACCTAAAGCAGCTGAATCAGTATCTAATGTTGCAACTGAACTTGCGCCTGTAACACCACCTATTCTTCTTCCATGTCTAGAATAAAATCCACCTAACCTTGTTCCAAGAGCTCTTTCAAAATCTGAGTTAGCTTCAACAATAAAAGCTTCTATTAGAACTTGTTTAGTTCTTACATCTATCTCTTTAATTACTTTATCAACAACATCTAAATCTTTTTCTTTACCTCTTACAATAATCGATCGTGTTGTTGATTCTTCTGTAACTTGAATAGGTGAATAAGATGCTTCGCCAGAAGATGTAAATAATTGATCAATAGTCGATTTTGCTTGTGCAGGAGAAATATAATATAATCTAAATATTTCTGAGTATATCGGCTCAACACTATCTTCCAGCTCCACTTTTTTCTTAACAGCAGAAGCTCTTTCAGATTTATATGATTCTTGTGCTGTTAATGTTTCGGGTGAGTGAACTCTAATCAAATTACTATTAACATCTATATCAGATGCGTAGTTTTTCATGTCCAACAAAGCTTGAAATGCTTTATCCCATGGAACATCTATTAATTCAGCGCTAATCGCTCCTGCTACTTCATCTCCAACTAAAACATTTATTTCTCCTATTCTACCCATCAATTGCATTGTTTCCTTAAAGTCTAAATTTTTAAATTTCAGAGTAATTCTTTGTTTTAACAATGGGAATGAATCGGGAATTAATAAATAATTTTTCTGAGATTCAGATGATATTTTTTTTCTTTTCTGTAATTTTCTTGTGTCGCCTTCTACAGGTTTCGGACCCATTTCAAGAGTTTTCGCAATTTCAGTTTGGCCTTTTTTTCTAATATCATCTTTTATTAATGGCGTGTTATGCTTGAATGGTTCGTTTGTTTTTTTCATATTTTGACATCCATTCAAAAATAAAATCAATAATAACAAGGCAAATAAATTAATAAAATTTTTAATATTCATTTGACTCCCTTATCTGGTTATTAAAATCTATTATCATATAAGTTTTATCTTCTTTCTGAAAAATGGCTTCAGTCAATCTTAAATCGACTAATTTGATATCGCCTAAATATTGAAAAAGTGAAAGTGTAATAACTTCTCCTGAAGCATTAACTAATGAAATATAACTTTCATGGTTTCCAGAAATTAAACCTACTAGTTTATATTTATATAAACTCATTTCATTTTCCGCTTCTTCTGAATCTGAATCAACAAAATTGGTAAATGTGCTTGTGCCCTCATTACCAGCAAAAGGATCATTCAATGGCACTTCTTCTTCTTCGTCTATTCCAACTTCTGAATTAATATTTTCTTCTGTTGTAGATTGTTTAGATTTAATTTCTTCAGAAATTTCTTTTGCCTGCTCAACTAGATTTTTATTATTATCAGCCGCAAAACTTTGGCTGATAATAAAAAACAAAGTAAATAATAAAATTATTATAAAATTTTTAAAAAAATTCATCAGGTAACCCTACTATTGTTAATTCACCTTTTGCTACTATAGCTCCGGTTGAATCGTTTTGCACTAAACTTATTTCTTCTTTATCAAAATTAAGCATTTTTTTAGATTTTGCTAAGGCTCTTTTGAACTTAATATAGCCTAAAAAATTTCCTTTTATTTCATATGCTACTGGAATTTTGTAATAATAAATATCTTTTTTATTTATCAAATTTTCATCTTGTTCAGTAACACCTTCTTTTAATACTGCTTTTGGCTTTTTCTTCTCAATTTTAGATATAACAAGTCCATTTACTCCAGCGTATCTACTTAAACTGTTATATAAACCTTCGACCTCGGCTTTTGAATGAAATAACTTAGAACTCTCTTTAAATTCTGGCTTTTTTTTCTTTATAGTTTTTTTATAGGTTATTATTTCAGTATTCATCAGATTAATTTCATCTTGTTTTAATATTTTATCCTGAAACAACTCTTTCTTCTTGTTAACTATAGGGTTTAAGATTGCGTAATAAACAATTAAAAATATAATAACTGCCCCAAAACCAATTCCATATTTAATTAAAGTTTTTTTTTCGACTGCTGCTAATTTTGACTTGATGTCTTCCAACTTTATATTTTTTAGATCCATTTAAATATTCTCCACAACACAGGCTATCTTGAAGCCTTTCATTTTTGGTTTTCCCGCTTCACTACTTTCAGGCAACATCATGCTTGCAAGTGAAGCTTGTAAAATTAATTTTTGACCATTTAAGTTATTTATAAGTTTTAAAATATCTTGGTCAGTAGACGCTATACCTACAATTATAACTTGATTTGATCCATTATAGTCAATTGAATTAAATTTAACTCTCTTTGGCACTGAAGAAGCTATTTGAGCTAATATTCTAAAACTAAATTTTTTATTCGATTTAATTGATTGGCTTAGCTTTAAAGATTTAACCATAATTGCAACTTCTTTTGCATATTTATTTTTTTCTATAATTTTTAATTCGTGTTCTTGAACTACTTGATCATAATCTGTTAATTTTTTATTCAAAGACTGAATTTGCCAAAATGATAGGCCAAATAAAATTATGTAGATAGCCGCGACCGCTCCTACTATTCCCTTAAAAGCAAAGTTGGAGAAAATCTTTGCTTTCTTTTGAGCTATCATGCTGTGTCTGTTGGGTAGTAAGTTAATATTTTTTACTGCAGTTACAAATTTGTAGTAACCAAACACATCAAGTTTTCTAAATGCTAATCCTATTACTGTTGAAAGATATGACCTATTTTCCATCTTAACTCTTTCCTCAATCTGAGCTGGAACTTTAACTTCTTTAATAGGATCAAATAAATTAAACCCGGTATTAGCTAAATTTTTTCTAAAGTTTGCTAGATATGTATCAACATTGACTAAGTTTGAAACAACTCTCAAAGAACGAATTCTTTTTTCATATTTTGACTCAAAATCTTGAATGGCTTGTTTTACTTGTGTCGTGTATCTTCTAACCAAAGCATTCATTTCTTCTTGGTTATCTGACTTTAACAATGTATTTCTATCCTGAGCTCTAATAAAAATATCTGTAATGATTGGATTGTTTTCGTATAGTATCATTATATAATTTTCATCTAATCCAAATTCTAACACTGCAGTCAAATTACTTTCATCAATGGAACCAGCAATTTGATTCATTTGGTCCACCGCTGCTTTAACTGCAAAACATTTAACGTCAATTATTACTGCATTTAATCCACCTTTTTTAATTATGGACGTATAACTGTTTATGTCTGATAATTTTGATGCAACAAATAAAATATCCATTGTGTTTGCAGTTTTATTTCTATTTATCACTTGATGAAAAATAGAATAGTCATCTAAATTATCTGTTAACTGTACTAAATTTTCCCAAAGTGAATCTGTATCAATTGCTTTAGTTAATTCCTCATCGTTCAATAAAGGTGATGTAACCACTCTAATAATTGCACTAGTAACTGGAATTGCTATTGCGGCATTAGTTGTAGTGATTTTTGATTTTTGTAATGCTACCTGAAGTTCTTCAGCAATTTTATCTGGATTATCCAAAACATTGAAATTATCAGGCAATCCTTCAATTGGATGAATATAAAATTTATCTAAAATCCATTTGTTGCTTTTATCATTAGATAATTGAGCTAATTTTATTTCTGTTCCAGTTAATTCAACACCAACTATTTCCTCTCCTTGTACAGAAGATTTTCCTAGTTTAGATTTAAAGAAATTTTCAAATTTTTTTCTAATACTGTTTTTCTCTGATGATGAATTTTTTGGTGTTGAATCTTGTTTGGCAGAACTTTTTTTTTTAAACTTAATATTTTTAAATTTATCAAATATGTTTGAGGTAGATTTTATCTCCGAAGATTCTTTGTTGTCTTCTGCTGAAGCGGGAGCAGCATATGCAGTAAGAACTTCTGTTTGTTTAGGTGTTTCTGTGACTTGAGGTGTTGTTTGTTCTGGTGACACAGACGATTGTTCGCTTGTTGTTTCCGTTGTTTTTTGAGAAGTTTGTTCTTCTTTTTCTTTATTTGAATGAACACCGTCAAACCACTTCTCTAATATTGGTATTGCATCATCTAGATTAGGAGTACCTGATGAGGAAATTTTTTGTTTTCCATCAACATAAAGTCTACCAACCCAATTTTTTGATTTTAGTTCACCTTTATACTTATCTTGTCTTACGTATATATGTAGTCTTCCATCTTTTTTATGAATTACTTCGTTTTCTTTCTTTTCTTCTACTATTGATTGTGATTCAGTTGCGCTTTCATTGTTTTCATTAGACAAATCTGATGATTCAGTAGATTGATCATCAGTTGAAGTAGTTTCTCCCTGAGATTGATTTTCTTCACTGCTAACTTCTTCTACTTTATCTTCTATATTAATTTTATCTTTTTCTTCTTCGTTCATAATTTTATAAAATATATTTATTCTCTAACACAAAACACGTCAAACTCTACCACAAAATAATAAAATGTCTAACACAAAATTATAGATTGGGTGTCCATATTAGGTCAAAATAGATAAAAATTGTAAATTAGCTAATAAAATCAAGGTTTTTTTAATTTTATAAAAAGAAAACAATTTTTATAATTTTTTTAAATTATTTGAATACTCTAACACAAATTTGAAAAACTCTAACACAATTTAAATTTTTTCGCTCATAGAATTTTGTGTTAGAGAATAAATAATTTATAAAATGTTAAAAAAGATAATAAAATCAATGTTTTTATATTTTTCAATCTAAAATAGATTTTTTGTGTTAGAGTAAAAAATTATTGTGTTAGAGTATAATAATTTTTCTAAGTTATAAAATATTAGAGTGAAAATTGTAAAGTTGTTATTTTTTAAAGCAAGAAATTTCAATAATATCACAAGTTGTATTAGAAAAAGATAAGAAATATAAAAATTTTATTAAAATTTCAACTTTTATTAGAAATTTAATAAAAAATCACTTTAGAATATAATATCTTAATTACTTTTCCAAGAACTTCTGTAAGTTGAAGCCGATCCTCCCTTAACCTTGCCAGTTACTAAGTCCCCGCCGTCTATTGTTTGACCAGCGATGTTGATATAATAGGAATCTGCAAAGACAATAACTTTAGACAATACTCCTTGTCCAACATATAAACATTTTTTAGATGTGTGGCTTCCAGTATTTTCTCCAAGTACTACTTTTGATAAATTTGTACCGCACTCAGCATCTCTAGCGCAAAGCAATGCGTCTCCCAAACTACACTTGTTAAGTGAACTTGTTGGTACATAAAGTGGGAATAATGCTGTCGATCTATATACAGTTGGTTCAGCTGTTACTTTAGCAAAATTATCTAGAACAGCGTACCATCCTCTGTCAGCATTTTCAGGACATTGTGCGCCTGTAGTGTCGTTAGAAGTATTTTTACATTTTGTAATGTCATCAGCTTTAGTGGGAATTGCGATCTCTCTATACAATGGATAGTCAGGGTCTTTAATACCTATTGCATAATTTGAAACTCCATGGGTAGTATCGTTTATTCTTTCATAATCACCTGTACCTGCAAACAACCATAATGAATTAGTCTTTTGACCTATTGTTGCATCCATTGAGTGATACATATATCTTCCATTTGCATTTGATGATCCTGCAGTAAATAAAGTTGTGTGATCGAACATTTCAATATTATTGCCGTTACCATCTTGGATCATATTGGTTAAATTAAATTTTGTAATTTTTCCTTCAAGATCGTTTAAATACAACATTGCACCATTCCAACTAATTCCTCTAGCAGTATCTGGAGTAATTAGTACCGGAGATCCCGGTGTTGAATTTACAATTTCACCTGCTGCTAAATCTTCTATATCTAATACTCTAGATTCGGTTGGTGTACCTTTGTTCTTATTATATTTGTAAACTCCTTCGTATAATCTTCCAGGGTTTGTTGTATCTTCTAGATCAATAATTGTTAAGTTTGAACCAACGCCTTCGAATTGTGTTCCATATCCACCACCCATTGCAGCGACATAAACATCATCTTCAATATTTGTATCTCCGGCACCGTTATTAGGTATTCTAAAGATTCTAGGGTCAGACCAAGTTTCACCTAATTTACTATAGTCATATTCAGGGTTTGTTTGTACCCCAGTTGCTTTAGAACCTGGTTTGATTGTAATTCCAAGTTCAGAACTTGTGCCACTGTCTCCAGGATCCGCGGAATAAGTCATTTCATGAACAAAAGTTAAAACAGTATCTCCGTTTCCATTTGTTGTTACTGAAAATCTATCATAGTTGCTTCCATTATATATTACTTTTAAATCGTTTTTGCTTAATCCTTGAACAGGTAATGTCCAAACTTTACTTTTGTAGCATGAAGTGTTTCCTGAATCGTTGCAAGTATCAGAGACGCTATTGTCGTCATTATAATTATCTGTTGCTATAATTGCTTCTTGAAGTGAAGCCATCGAATATGAACCTGAAATGTAGTCATAAGCGTAAATATTTTGATAGTGATCTACTCTGTAAACTCGGTTATTAATAACATCATTGTAAATTGAGTATAAGTGAAGCGGTTTATCAGGGTCTGTTACTTCTAAGACACTAAAACCAGCTCCACCTCTGCCGTAAGGCGCAAATAAAATTGTGTGCCATCCTTCACTTGTCGATCCAGGAGTTTTAAAATACATATCATGAACAACAATTGATCCATCTACACCAAAGATTGCATTTGATCCTCCTTTGCTTGATGTATTTAAATTTGTATTCATTACTAATGGTAAATTTGGAGCAATTAATGGCGGAACAAATCCCCATATTTCGACACCTGTTTTAGCATCAATTGCATGAAGTATTCCGCTATTAGATCCAGCATAAAGCACTTCTTTTCTGCTTTTATTAGTTGTAACAAAGTCGCCATAATTTTTAATTGATCTCCAGTACGCTTCTTGATTGTTTCCAGTATAATCGCTGTCTGCCGATGGCGCGCCAACTACAACAAGTTGAGAGTGATAAACATCTCCCATCGGATTATCTCTTTCCTCTTCTAATTGGCAATCATGATCATAATCAAAATAATCTGTTCCTCTTACAAAATTAATTAATCCTTCTAAATCATCCGATGTTCCATCAATTACTCCCGTTGACGTAGCACATCTTCTATTGTTTGTAGATCCATCAGCATTATTGCTATCTCTATGGTAGTCTAAAATGTCATTTCCGTATAAATTAAATACATTTCCAATTTCAGTAGCATTTGAAGTTTTAAAGTTGTTATAGTCTGTTTTATAATCTGTTCCTGGTATTACACTCCATATTTTTCTATTAGAAGGACTTGGTACTTCGTCTTTAGCAGTCCAATTACCAATATCTGATTTATCTAAACTACCGTCTGGATTTATTTTAGTTCTACTAATTGTTCCTGACCATTCCTTATTTTGCTGATAATCAAATTGAGCTTGATACAACGAACCTCCAGATGTAAGTGTTGCTGTTATCGCAGGTGCTGTAAATGATAATTTTGATGCAATAATTTGTGATATTGCTGCTTTTAACTCTGTTTTTAGTTTTTCAGCAGTTTTTGCTTCTATTGCTTTTGTTGTTCCACCTGCTCTTGCTATATTATTAAAGTTTCTTAAACCGGAAGAACTAATTCCCGTTCCAAATGCTACAGCAAAAGTTTTTATTTTATGATTGTTATATAAACTTCTGACTTTATTTTCGGCTGCATTATGATTGCTCCAATCTCCATCACCAATAACCAAAATATAACTATTTTGACAAGGTGAATTTTTATCAATTGGAGTATATGTATTATTTAAGTAATATTGTTGAGCAATTCTCATAAAAGCATCGGCATTAGTTCCGCCACCTGGGTTTATCGTGTTTATCATTCCAGAAATTTTTGCGGCTCCCCCTTTAAAGATTGGAACTTTTAAACAATTCCAGTAGTTGCAAGGACTTGCATTTCCTGTTCCTGTTTTGTGATTACCATTCCATCTAGTAAAACCTGATGAACCGCTACTAGACCAATAAGCAAATCCAAAATTAACCCCTGATGTTAAGGATGCATCAGTTACTAAGGACTTGATCGCTTTAGCAGCTGCTTGCATTCGGGTTGTTGGTGTACCACCAAAAGTTTTAATCCACGTACCATTGGTATCAAAAATCTGTACAGCTCCTTTGTTTAAGTCAGCTGCTATTACTCTGTTGTTTGTTGAGTCCCAACCCAAACCCCAAGGGTAATAAAAATAAGTTGAAGATGCTGTAGTGCTGCTCATTGATCTTGAACCCCATTGAGAATTTCGTGTATATCCATTTCCAGCAGAGTTCACAGTAATCTTTTCCATCCTGCTGTTATTCCAAGACAATGTCCATAATTCAGTAGCGCTATTAGGATTAGCTTCTAAACCAACATAGTTACCTGCATTATATCTAAAGTAACTCCAGGAATTCATCGGACATCTAGATCCGCTAGTATATAATGTAGATCTCCATATGTGACTTCTTGTATAAAAATAATAATAACCTCCACTAACAGTTGATGAAAAACCTTCTTTAAAAATTCGATGTAAACTGCAATTACTCATCGAGTTATTTGCTAAATTAATTGTTTTAAATCCGTTAATGCCTCCTCCTACATACAAATAGCCTGTGCTTTGATCAATTGTCATACTATATGGATAAAAACCTAGATTATATTTTCTTACACATTTTCCAGTGCTTGCATTAATAGCTACAACAGCTCTTTCATAATAAGCTGTGGTGTAATAAACATCGTTATAAACTTCTCCGCTATAAGAATAGGACGTTCTACATTGGTTATTACCTTCATAGGTAGAATTACCTTTTCCAGATATACCGTTATTACCGAAACCACTGTCAAGAGTTGCTGTGTCATAAACAAATTTTTTAACTCCATCTCTGTCAAATTGTGAAACTAAAATATCCCCATTACTGTCTGCTGCAGCATCGTAAGGGTACTTCATTCCTGTAGTACCACCGCTCATTCTCCAACCCATACTCCCTGATTTATCCAACAAGATTAACACGTTTGCAGGAACATCTCCTATTCCAGTTCCAGGAGGTAAGGCTTTTGCAAATAAGTTTTCACTTAAGGCAAAAGTAAATAAAAAGATAGCTAAAATTAATTTTTTAATTTTCATTACTACTTTCTAACAGCTCCGTTTCCATCTTTGAGTAGAATTCCATTAACTTTGTATCAAGGGCTGGAGTAGAAATATAAAGCTGTTCATCTATCTCTCCACCTTCATTCGGTAATCTTTGGTAAACAGCAAATTCATTTGATTTTTCAAAAACTTCAAAACCAGAATAAGATTTTGGATTTTGAGTTGTATCAAATTTTCCATAAACTTTTTTAGCATACTTCATTAATGTTAATTTTTCTGAGACATGATTTTTTTCATCATTTAAAGCTACAAGATTAATTGCTACAAGAGCATCATTTAAAAATTTAAACTCAATGCCAATATCATCCAACTTCTCATTTGGGCAGATATCATTTGCAAGTATAGGAAACACTTCTAGACCTGGATATTGTAAAGGAAAAGATCTTCCTCCAATTTTTTCCTCAAAACCAGCTTTGTTCTCTCCAAATTGAGCCTTAAAATTACACGCTGAATAAGCAGATGAATTTAAAATTAAAAATAAAAATAGTATTTTAAAAATTATTTTCATATTTTTTTTTATAATTTACTTCTTAATTTATCAAAATTAAAGATACTTTAAATCCATAATGGTTTATTTTTTTGGCAAAACTACAGTACTTTCTAGTGCAATAACCATACGATCTGCTGCAGAATTTATTCCACAACCATATACTCTATAGGCCATGCCATCTTTGCCGCCATCTTGTTGTTTTTTTTTAACACTAGACCCATAACCTTTATATGATGCATCCCCAATTCTTTCGATAAAATATTCATAATAATATTTTTTTAAATCATCAGCTTCATCTTTTTCTTCCGGACTTGTATTGCTATTAAAGCTAGTTCTGACTAATATTCCAAAATTAAAACTTTCTGCAACAACAATTCCATTTTTTTTAAATTTTTTACGATCCAAATCAGGAAAACTGTTAAAACAAATATCATCATCTAGTGGATTAGATTTGTCGTAATTTATTATATCCATTTCACCTTCCCAAGTACCTTTGTTGTCCGGTAATCCTGCTGAAACATCTCTTTTTGCGTTTGTTTTCCATGGTCCTTTAAATTGATTTTCAATATATTTTTCTCCTTCTAATAAAGCTGTCTCAGCCACATAAAAAGTTTGTTGAAATTCATCGCTTGTATTGTTGCTTTGATGATCTCCAGAAGAAATCACAATCAACGATCCACCCATCAATGACATTACAAGTAAAAGCACAAGTGATAAAATTAAAGCAAATCCTTTTTCGTTTTTTCTATTCATTATAATCCCAAATTTCTTGCATGTGCTGTAACTATAATTGTATCTCTTAAATATTTATCATTTTTAGAAATGTGTCTAGTACCATCATTAAGACCAAATTTTTTTCTAACATTTTTTTTTTTAAAAAACTCTTGCGTTGATCTTACGGTTAAACCAATATCAACAGTTCTTATTTTATAAATTTTATCTTTGTTTTGGGTTTGTGAGGGAGGCGGTTTAATAAGTTTTCCATTTTCATCAACTGCATTAAAAATTAAATCTTGTACATAATCAATTACTTTTTGGTTCTCATAAGTTTTTTTACTATCCACTGTATCCCAATCACCATTATCTTCATTCCATTTTCTTTTTGACTTATAGATTGCAAATGCATCTATATAATATTTTTTTGAATCATCAGAAATTTTTTTATCAATTATTATAGATTTTTTACATTCATAGGTAATTTTGTATCTTTCATAAGTATATCTTGCACCTTCATCTTTTCTTTCGTCATAATCAACACCTCCATAAACAATATCAATTTTGTCACAACTAGATCCAAATGATGAACTTTTAGTTATTAAAATTGGCTGATGTTCGTTTGATGTTTTAATGGTATCTCCAAAATCTTTATATCCTGCCATCCTAATATCTCTTAACAGCATTCCTAGAACATTTCTTCCAGACTGACTAATTTTTGCTTTATCAGTAACTTGTTGGAAGACGCTATTTACTACATTATAAGATGAAAACATTGCAGCCATCATTACAACTGAAATTACAATTCCAATTAAAATTTCAATTAATGTAACGCCAGCAATGTTTTTTAATTTTTTTTTCATTAATAAATTTGAAAATAAAGATATTTTTTCTTTGTTTTTAATACTTCATTACCAGAAGAATCTTTTTTTGTTCCTCTGGTTGTTATATTTGCTTCCATCTTACCTATAAGCAATTTTTCTGTACCATTAACTAAAATGAACTTCTCTGTAGTATTTTTGTATCTACATCCACTTTTACAGATATCATAAACTTTTAAGAATTTTTTATTTTCTGTTGTATTTCCTCCTCTACATTTAATTCTTTTTTTTGAAAAACGGTTGTCCCATTTTTGCCATTTATTTTGCTGTGCGTTATTAAATGATCCACTGGCTGTAGTTCCTGATGAACAGGTACCCATTCTCCATGAGGTATGGTCACTCGAATATCTTTGAGAAACTAAATAATCATACAATTTTACTCCAGAATTTTCTGATAATTTATCACTAATTATATCCTCAGCCACCATACTAACTAAGTAGTTTGTTTTGGTTCTTTCCCCCGAAACATCAATCGACTGTACAGAGTAATTTACCATTTGAAACACTGCTACAAATCCAATTCCTATTATGACTGTAGAAACTAAAGCCTCAATAAGAGTTATTCCTTTTTCTTTTAATCTATTACTGTCTAGTCCAATCACTTCCGCTCCATTTAAATTTACTTATGTTGCCAAATCTTGACCATTCTACCAGGTAGGCAGGTTTTTCTAAACCTGTTCTGGCACATTTTTTTTTACTTGTTTTAGCCGCACTATCCTTTGAACAAATTATTACGTAATTTCTAGTTTCTGTAGTTCCTTCTATTTTTAGCTTTTGATTACTAGACATATTTCCTGCTCTTTCAAAATATTTACCATTCTGTGAAAAACAAACTGTGCCAACATCACTTATTTGTATGGAAATTTTCTCATCTTCACTATCATATTTGTCAAATTCATTATTATCAAAAACACCCGAATTTGCAGCAGTCGAGCATGTTGGTTGGATTCCCTTATTTAAGTTACTATTATATTTTTCAGTAGTTTGACCTTTTGTTATAAATTCAACTTTTTTTGCAGTACCATCTGGATCTTTTGCTGTAGATGGCTTTATATAAAATTGTACAAAAGGATAAGAACCTCTTTGTGCTTGAGTGCTTATGTTTGTTATCAAATTTGCAACTTTTTCTGCAGCATATCTAACCTCTCTATCTTTTTTCCATGATGTAAATTTTGGATAACCAACGGCAGAAACAACTGATATAATTACTATAACAACAAGTAATTCTAAAAGTGTAAAGCCTCTAATTTCCTGATCTTGCGACACTTTGATCTACTTTTCCTGATTTAACTAATTCTTCTAAGGATTTTTCCATCGTGACCATACCATCTCTAACAGCAGTTTGCATGATGCTTGGTATTTGGTGGATCTTAGCTTCCCTAATTAGGTTTTGAATTGGAGCAGTACATTTCATTACTTCAAATGCAGCAACTCTTTCTTGGCCATCTTTTGTTTTTAATAATCTTTGTGTTATTACCATTTTTAAAGATGTAGAAATTTGTGCACGAATTTGTTCTTGTTGTTCTGATGGAAACACATCAATAATTCTGTTAATTGTGCTTGGGGCACCACTAGTGTGCAAAGTTCCAAAAACCAAGTGGCCAGTTTCAGCTGCTGTTAACGCTAGACTAATTGTTTCAAGATCTCTCATTTCTCCAACAAGAATTACATCAGGGTCTTCTCTTAGCGCTGCCCTTAAAGCTGAAGCAAAAGACTTTGTTTGCTTCCCAACTTCTCTGTGAGAAACTATACTTCTATTATCCTTATGAATGAATTCTACAGGATCTTCTACAGTTACAATATTTGCTGATCTGGTTTTATTTATTTCATTTATTATTGCAGCAAGTGTTGTTGATTTTCCTGAACCTGTTGGTCCTGTAAGTAAAACCAAACCTTTATGAAAATCTACAACATCGTAAAGTGATTGTGGCAAATTAAATTGATCCATTTCAGGAATTTTACTTTCAACCCTTCTAAGAACAGCAGCTGGTCCATTAATTGTTTTATAAAAATTTGCCCTGAATCTAAGGTCACTTAACATCACCGCTGAATCTAATTCATGAGTATCTTCAAATCTTTTTGTTTCAACTTCATTACAATTCATCGACATTAAATCTTTTAAATCTTGTTCTTTTATAATGACTTCTTTGACCACTATAATTTCACCGGTTTGCCTGTAAGCCAATGGAGAACCTGCTCTAATATGGAAATCAGAAATTTTTTTATTATTTTTTGCTAAATCTTCTAGTTTTTCAAACATTGTTTTATATTTTACTTTTAATTATTATCAGAATATTTAGCATTTTCACTGTTTAAAGTGAAAAAAAACCTTAAATAGACAGTAACTTTCCATAATTATTCACAAACATATTTTAAAACAAAGATGACAATATTAAAAAGAAATTTATCCATCTAGCAATTATTTTATCTAATCACACCAGCCATCTTTTGCAATCAATATAGGATAGTAATCCTTATGTGTTTTAACCCATAACGCAATTCGCTTTCTAGACGGATCTCCTGGACAATCTGTTTCATCAAATCTCATTCTACCATCAGTATCATTAGTTCCATTTCTTGCTGTGTAAACAGGAACGATACTATTGTCGTAGGGATTTTTATAGCCTTGGTCCAAGAAATATTGAATGAAGACAGCATTCATAGAATTAATACTTGATGCATTATTTGTCGAATTACAGTTTATTATTCTTTTGTCATTTAGTTTTATTGTAGCTCCTCCATCAGCATCACATAATTTCAATGATTGATTTATAAATTTAATTGCTTGCTCATGCTGTTGTAAAGTTGCATTTCTTTTGGCACTGGCCGTATACCCATTATAAGCAACCACACCCACCGCAGCCAGGATCCCGATGATGGCTACAACGACTAAAAGTTCTATTAGGGTGAAACCTTTTTGTTTCATAAAACGTTTTATTTTTTATTCGCCAATCTTTGAAGTAAATATATTTCTTTTTCAGTTAATGTTTCTTTTTCTTCTTTAATTTTTTTTATTAAATCTTTTGATGATAAAAAACTTATTATAGATGCTAGTCCTGTTAATATAATAAAATATATTGAGCCAGGTATAGCGATTATTAAAGTAAGACAAATGCTTGTCCATCCAATAAAAACTCCTTTGAGTATAGTTCTTTGACTTTTTAAATCTTTTATTTTTATAAATAGAAAAAATAAACATGCAAAAATAAACATTGCTGTTCCTAATCCCCATCTTGAAGCAACTAATGCATCTACACCACCACCAAGTTCTTTAAGAATAAAATAGGCTAAAAAACCTTTATAAAAAAAATATATTGCAAAAACTATTGAAATAACTGCTGATAAGACATGTGAAAGCTTAGGTGAAATATTCATTGTCAAAAAATTAAACTCTCTAAATTGTTTTTAAATAACAAATAAAAAATTGTTGCTAATATTATATAGGGTCCAAAGGGAATTTGCGAAGTCATTTTTTTCTTTTTTTTAATTAAATCAGGCATAACAAAAACTAGAGCAAAAATTGAAGACAAAAATATAATAAAAGGTATTGAAACCCATCCAAACCAAAAACCTATTACAGCTAATAATTTTGCATCCCCTAAACCCATCCCTTCTTTTTTTCTAATTTGTCTATAAAAAAATATAATACTAAAAATAACTCCATATCCAAAAATTCCTCCTATTAAAGAGTTTAGATAGTTTGGAAAAATAGAATCTAAATTTGGATCAAAGGACTTAATGAAACCCAATATCATCATTGAAAAAGTTAAAGAATTTGGAATAATAAAATATTTTAGATCAATGAAGAAAATTATTAAAAAAGATAAACCTAAAACCATTAAAAATATAGTTGTTAATGAAATGCCAAATAAAAAATAAATTATTAAAAATGATAAAATATTTATCGTCTCAACTATCGGATATTGTGATGAAATCTTGCTTTTGCAATTTCTGCACTTTGCATTAAGAATTAAATAAGAAATTATTGGAATATTATCCTGCCAGATAATTTTTTTTTTACATTTTGGGCAATGTGATCTTCCTGAAACTACTCCTTTGTCTTTAGGCAATCGATAAATACAAACGTTAGCAAAACTACCCCAAAGACCTCCTAAAATAGCAACAAATATTAAATCCACTAATATATATATTAAAGTTTTATATTCGATGTAATCTGAATCAAACCATCGATAACATATTGAACTATCATGATTGCATCATGAAGATGAATGTATAAATTTGGTGTATTTATGATGATTTCCATTGTTGTAAAATTTATCAAAAATTGCTTAAAATACTAGTTAAATAAATGATTTTTTTTAAACCAAACAAACCTGAAAAAGACCCAAAAGAAGAAAATTTAAAAATCAATGTAGATTTAGAAATAATTACAAAAATGAATCAAGAGTTTGCATTATCTCTTGACCTAAATGAAACATTGAAAACTGCCCTTCAAGTAATAATTGCTAGAATTAACGCACAAGCTGCCAATATATTTTTAATTAATGAAAAAAAGAAAAAGTTTGAATGTATTGCTTCACTTCATCAAGATTATTTAGATGAGTACGAGCTTGATTTAAAAGATGGCGTAATGGGCAAAGCAGTTCAGACAAAAAAATGTATTAGAGTTGGTAATGTTAGAAAAGATGTTAGAGAAATAGCAGAATTTTATTTTGATTTAGATAATAAAACAAATTTTACAACATATTCAGTTTTATGCTCACCTTTAATTGCTGCAAATGAGTGTATTGGAGTAATTCATTGTTTAAATAAAAAAACTAATGACAAACTATTTATAGAAGATGATCGAAAATTATTAGAAACTCTGTCAGCTCCTGCAGCTCTTGCAATAAGAAATGCTAAAATGGCTCAGGAAATGATAGAAAAAAACAAAATCCAAAAAGAAGTTGAAATAGTTGGAGAAATACAAAAATCATTGTTGTCACAAAATAAAAAAGATTCTTTTCCAATTGCGGGTATTAACATTCCTGCAAAAATAGTATCTGGAGATTTCTATAATTTTTCAGATCTAGGAAACGGTAAATATGGTTTTGGAGTTGCAGATGTATCGGGTAAAGGAATTAAATCTTCACTTTTAATGTCTAAAGCATCAAGTCTTTATAGATGTCTTAGCAAAACCATATTTTCAGCATCAGAACTTTTAATTTTATTAAACAATGAAATTTGCGAAACTATATCTAGAGGTATGTTTGTAACAATGTTAATCGGAATTTATGATAGCAACAAAAAAGAGTTGTTATTATCAAGTGCAGGTCATGAACCACCTTTGATTTTAAATAAAGATGGAACTTTTACAAATTTTACCGAGGCTGGCCCTCCTTTGGGTATCGTACCTAAAACAAAATATACTGAGGCAGTTGTTCCTTTTAAAGAAAGCTCAATGTATATTTTTACAGATGGTATAACTGAAATAAGAAACCCTGGTGGTGAAATGCTCGGTTCTGAAGGATTTCAAAATTATATTAAAAAATATCAATCTTCACCCAATAACGAAAGACTAAAAAAGATAATCGATGATATCATCAAGTCTGGTAAAATTCAGAAAGATGATCTAACAATTGTAGTCGTGGATGGAAAATAACTCTTAGTTTATTAAACCCATTTTAACCACTGCTACTCACTATTTCTTAACTATAACCATCATTATTATTCTTTAACTAGCAGTAATAAGAAGATAGATTTCTAATTTGATTTAAATCAATTTTGTATGTTTTGTAAAAATGATCAATTATATAATGCTATTCTTAACGCCGCTAAATCATAACATTAATTCAAAAAACTTATCTCTGGACAGCTAAATGATAATTAGAATTTTTTTTTTAGTTGGTTTTATCATTTTATATAGTGATCCAGTATTAGCTGGAGCATGTGATACAACAATTTCATCTGCCACAACATCTCAGTTAAGTTGTGCGGACAACGATTCTTTAACTGTAGATTCAAGTGGTTCAATATCTTATAATAATCAAAATGCAGTTCTTTCAGAGAAATTAGATGGAGTAACAATTAATAATTCTGGAACTATAAAAACAACAACAGATGGAGGTGATGGAAGCAGTGCAATTAAAGGTCAATCATCATTAAACC
>Ga0208639_1000790_pt1 | contig 23187 bp, 16 predicted proteins | sample ETNtaG_33_FD_185772 | JGI IMG/M metagenome (GOLD analysis project Ga0208639, IMG submission 185772) | Marine microbial and viral communities from oxygen minimum zone, Eastern Pacific Ocean - ETNP201310SV76 (SPAdes) (version 2) | ecosystem: Environmental > Aquatic > Marine > Oceanic ...
GATTGAAAAATTTCCCTTCAAAGAATTAATCCTTACAAAACAGTTAGGAGTTCCGAGTTATTTTGGAAAAGCTTAGTAGGCAGTGTTCATAAATATCTATACTTTCTCACAAAAAAAAAGGAGATAAAATGAAGAAAATAGCTACCTTAAAGGAAACAAAAATGGCTATTCTAATATTGATTTCTTTGGTCAGTACAGCTTGCTTGATCGAAGAAGTTGAACAGCCAACCCAAGTCAATGCAGGAGGAACCTTCACCACAATTGTCACGGTATCGAATTTCCAAGCAGAAGGAACCAATGCCCATCATGGTGCTATGGCTGTAATGGTACCAGATGATTGGTCATATACGTCAGGTTCTTTTACAACAACAGATGATGTTGGTTCGGGTGCAATGTTAGTTGATCCAGATAGTGGTTCAGTATGGTCAACCAGTTCAACTGCTGGCGGGATTGATATTGACACATTTTTCACCACACCCGACAATATGCAGTGGGTATGCCTCTTATCAGATACAGGCAGTTTGACTGATGCTGGTGTAGTTCACGAAGTGACGTTAAATTTCGGCGTAGGAACCACGAATGGAAGTTATCCTATCGGTTACGTAGCCACTGTAAACTCTGGAAATATGATGGATTACATCAATGCTGATGATGCTGACGATACATATGCAGGCGTGGATACTTCCTTTAACCATATGGTTGAAGTTGTGGGAGGTACAGTTGGAATCGGTGAAGATAAATTGCCGTCAGAATATCAACTCAGTCAGAATTACCCCAATCCTTTCAATCCCGAAACAACTATTGATTTCCGAATCGATGCAGATAGTCATATAAATATTTCTATCTTTGACATCAATGGAAATTTAATTCAAGAGTTGGTCAATGAATGGAAAGCTAGTGGCTCTCACCAGGTAAAATTCTCAGGGCATTCAATACCCAGTGGAATTTATTTTTACAAGATGACTACAAAAGGATTTACAGATATCAGGAAAATGACCCTTATTCAATAAATTTTTTAAGTGACACTAACTAAAAAAGGTTGTAAGAAGTTTTAACAAATTTTTTACAACCTTTTTTTTATTTACAAAATGCCATCTTCATTAAAACTAGAGAAAATATCAAAACGGTTTGACATTGATTATGTCTTAAAAGATTTCAATTTAGATATTTCCGAAGGTGAGTTTGTCGCGATTTTAGGTCCGTCGGGGTGCGGAAAAACTACATTATTAAGAATTATTTGTGGACTGGAGGAGCCCACCATTGGCAAGGTTTTTCTAGATAACCATGACATAACAAATGATGAGCCTAAAGAAAGAAATATAGCTCTCGTATTTCAGAACTATGCCCTTTATCCCCATAAATCGGTGTACGACAATTTATCTTTGAATCTCAAGTTTAGTGGTTATTCCAAAGATATAATTCAAACTAAAGTGAATTTAATTGCGGAAATGCTAAATATTGAAGGTTTGCTAGATCGAAGACCCAAATCTCTATCGGGGGGTGAGAATCAACGAGTGGCACTAGGAAGGGCAATTATTCGAAATCCCAAAATCTTTTTGTTTGATGAACCATTATCGAATTTAGATGCGGACCTTAGAATAAAAATGCGTGAAGAACTCAGATCCCTTCATAAAGAATTAAACACAACGATGGTTTATGTTACCCATGATCAAATTGAAGCGATGTCACTTGGCCAAAAAATTGTAATATTGAAAAGCGGCGTTATTCAGCAAGTAGGACCCCCCGAATCAATTTATAATGAGCCTGTTAACCGTTTTGTTGCAGAATTCATCGGTTATCCTAAAATGAATTTTTTTTCACCTCAAATCCAAGATGGAAAAATGTTCATTGGCGGACAAATGGTTGATTATCCTTCAACTATTTCAATACCGAAGGTTGACTTCCAGCTTGGAGTTCGGCCTAGAGATATTCATATTTCTGACGGTAGTATTTCTGTAGAAATTAACTCATTCGATTATCAAGGAAATTCTTGGTTGATTAATTGTAGTATAGGTGACCAAAAGATTGTTCTACAAACGACTCATTCAGAACATGAACAAGAGAATATCAATATTGATTTTGATTGGGATAAGGTTTTCTTTTTTGATAAGAATGATGGGACATTGATTAAAGAATGAAAAGTGCCATTATAACTTTATTATACCAATTATTAAAGATATTACTAAGAATTATCCTTATACAATAAAAAGAAAATTGAAATAATTGAATCAAAAGAAATGCAAAGGGAGAATATGCCCATCTTAGCCTTTTTTGGAAAATCATTCCATAAATATATCAAGCTGTTGATCATTTTTGTTATTACAACTTTTCACTTGTATGCAAGCAGTTATGGAAAACTAAGAGGTCATGTAAAAGTATATGGCACAAACGACCCTCTTGTTGGAGTCAATATTTCCATTATTGGATCTTATCTTGGAACCATCACTGATGCAAAAGGGAATTATACAATTCTTCGTATCCCGCCGGGGGTCTATGATGTTAGATATGAATTTATCGGGTATACCACCAAAACTGTAAAAGATCTCCATATAAAATCAGACCTCTCCACCCTCCTTGATGTAAGCCTTGAACAAAGTGTGATAGAGGGGGACGAAATTGTGGTAACGGGGGAAAGAAAAATTATCCAAAGAGACCAAACGACAAGTACGGTATATATGGATGTTGAAAAAATTGAAAAACTCCCCGTATTGGAAGCCCGTGATGCACTTATGCTTCAGGCAGGTGTCTTTTTTGATCCAATTCCTGTCATGTCCAGTGAAGGAAGAGGGTATGCAGGTGAATCTGGACAAGGTGAAGCACGATATACAATTCGAGGAGGCGACCAGGAAGAAATCATGTGGCTTATCGATGGAATACGTACACAATCTTTGACGATCAACAGAAGGGATGCTGGAGGTTCATTCACTAATATTAATACCATGGCAATAAAAGAAATCCAAGTTCTATCAGGAGGCTTCAATGCTGAATATGGGAATGCACAATCTGGGGTCGTTAACGTGATTATGAAAGAAGGAGATGAAAAATATAACGGATCATTTCAATTATCATACGCGCCGCCTGGACAACGTCATTATGGGAATTATGTATATGATCCTTCAACCCAAAGAGAATTCAATGATCACATGATAGGGTTGTTTTATAATGATTCGACAATGACTTTTTATCAAGATACTGCATTCCTTTACCTCGATACGACAAGGAACGTATATATCGATACAAAATATAATAACAGTTATGATGGACAGATCGATAGTACTTACATAGGAGAACCCTATATGGATCCCCTATGGATGGATGATTATAGAAAATCACAGATGATTGATTATCGAACAACTCCAGATTATAACTTTCTCGGATCGTTTGGTGGGCCTCTTCCTTTCTTTAAAAATAAAAACTTCTCCTTCCAGCTATCAGGACAATTGAAACAGATGGCATACACCCTGCCGCAACCAAGGAATAGTCGAAACATAGAAAATGTCAACCTAGTTGTTTCCATGCCGATCACACCCCAGGTAAAATTAAAATTCTTTGGTATGTATGCTCATGAGATACACGGATTTACTCATTTTAGTGATTGGTTATTACAGGCAAAATATTATCGAGGATTTGGCGGTATTCTTGATAACCATACTAATTTTACGAGTCTTTCTTTAACGCACAGCCTAAATGAGAACCTTTTTTATGATTTGAAATTAAGTCGATATGCATTCTTATTTAATGAGAGACCAAGTGATTATACTAATACGACAGAACCATTATCAGACTATGCGCTTACACTATGGGGATATATGCGATACCCAGATTTCCCAAATGAACCATTCGATAAATATTTCACGATCCAAAAAACAAAAGAAAGTGCTTCTGATTTATCATTATCTGGAAAATTGAATTGGCAAATAAATTACCAGTTCAATTTGAAAACTGGATTTGAGTACAATTATAATACAATTCGACAATATTATGACTATCGTTTCACAGCCCTTTCAACATCGAGCCATGAATTTCAGGATCGGAATATGCATGAAACGATAAATCCGATCCAATTTGCTTCATTTGTGCAAAGTAAAATGGAATTTGAAAGTATGATAATCAACCTTGGGCTAAGATACGATTTCTTTAATCCCAACTTTGAATGGTTCGATGAACATAGCACATATAATCCAGCAATCAACACAGCATATGATGAATTATTGGATCCGGATGGAAATCAGATCGATTCACTAGGCAATATTCAATATGCATTTGAAAATATTTTTTATCAGAATCGTACACTCGTCTCATCACATCATATGATAAGTCCAAGGATCGGTGTTTCGTTTCCCATCACTGAAAATACTGTCCTGCATTATAATTACGGCCACTATTATCAGTTACCACCTATTAGTCGTATGCGCTACTTCAGATATTTTCGTCCTACACCATTATTAGAACAAATTATTGAAGAAAATAAACTTGCTGAGGAAGAAGGTCGAGAGCCCGAACATATACCTTCTTCTGGTGTAGATCATGAACGTGTTATTTTTCTCAATGTTGATGAACTTCCTCCTCAAAAAACCCACATGTTTGAAGTTGGATTAAGACACAACTTTAGAAATTTGGCATACATTAATCTGGTTGCATATTACAGGGATATTTATAATCAAACTGAAGAATTGATCGGACTTTTTGATAAAAGCTGGTACGGGTGGGACCCTTTTAAAAATAAATCAGCAAATGTGATCATAGACACACCATTACATGGTGATTACGGTGATTCCCGGGGAATCGAAGTTGAAATCAGAACTTTGTTTTCAGACCGAATTACTCTTGATATGAATTACAGTTTTTCAAAAGCCACACAAGGAAGAGCATCTCCTCATAAAGTTACTTTCGACTCCACGGGCACACCTACGTATGCATGGTATGATGAATATTCAACGAGAGGTTACAAATCACTAGTCATTGAACGACAGTTCAGTCGTCCTCACATCCTGAGAATGGGTTTGAATTATAATTTTGGAGGATCAATAAATAATTTGTTTTTGTCTCAACTTAATGTGAGTATGATGTATAGATACACTTCAGGACAAGCATTTACTTATTTAGATGAAGATGATCCACCTACGACCTATGACAATCATCGCTACCCAGGAATTCATTTATCAGATCTGAAAATTGATAAAACAATTCAATTACACAATAACGTGCGGTTCTCAGCTTTTGTGCTGATCTCTAATCTATTCAATCAAAAAAATATTAAATCGATGGGTGATACCAGTTTTAATCCCGAGGTTATTCCCCAATTCATCGAAAATGGAGAGCCCACATTAACAGATGTATTTGGGTATGATATGAGTTGGTCTATTTGGTATCCGCCGCGAAAAATTGAATTTGGATTAAAATATGAATTTTAATCACATTAAAACAATACACGTGTTTATGTTTGGGCTTATTAGCTTAATTGTGGCCCAAAACAGAACCCCCGATTTTAGGCTTCACGACCGAGGTGAAATATGGGACACAATGAACGATGACGGCACTCATGGTTCCCATCCATTGAAACTAGGTGATTATTATCCAAGTATGGATTGGCCTGCAGGACCACATGCATTAAATCATCCTTGGGAACAGAGATCCTATCTCTATAAAGCTGGTGTATGGATGGGAGGTGTTGTCAACGGCAATGTTTTTTTGACTAAAAATGGTCCGAATGAAGTTGATAATGGGACATTCAATGAAATGGATGAACAGGTCAATTATGTCGAATCAATGGAATTTGACACCACCAAGGCGGAGGAAATCATTACTGCTGAATGGACAACAACCCAAAATATCAATGTTGTTCGGACAAGCCGTGCATGGAGTTTTAGAGAATTAAATGATTTCATCATTATTACTTATGATTTACAAAACCTAAATGATTATACTATTGAAGATTTCTATTTTGGCTCAATATTTCTTTTACGTCCCAGCCTTCAAGATTATAATAGCCATAATGGTTGGAATGATGCTTTGAGTCGGATGGATGATATTGTTGGTATTGATGAAACTCAAAAGATGATCTATGCATACGATGGCACGGGGTCGTATGACTTCTCTGCTGGTGTTGGAAATTGGGATGGAAGTAATCTTCTAACCCATGGATTTGCTGGGTTTGCCTGTTTAAGTGCGCCTGTATCTATTTTAGGTCAGGAACAGCCAGGAAGTATGTTTATTACAAACTATCTTGTTAATGGAAGTCAATTAAATCTCTCGACCAACTCACAAGAAGACCTTTACAATATCTTGTCAGGTTCAGATCATTCTTTAGCTACAGTTTCTGGTGATACGATCGATCCTTTCACCATGATGTCATTTGGACCTTATACTTTATTATCTGATGAATCAATTTCTATTACAATTGTTGAAGCAGTGGATGGGCTGGACTATGAAGATGTCATTGATCTTGATGGCAGTGAAATGAGCAATATACAAAATCAATATATCAATCAAGGCTTAGATTCGTTGAAGACTGCAATTCAAAGAGCTAGAAATTTATATGAAAATAATTTTGTTACAGCATACCTGCCACCACCTTCCCCGCCAAAAATTGAGCTTATACCATCTCCTGCGGAACAAACCATTTCAATTGTTTGGGAGCCTATTGAAGATCTCTGGATAAATCCAAAAACAGGAAAAATGGACATTGAAAAATATATCGTATATAGAAGCGACAGGGCATTCATTGGTCCATGGGAAGTCATCAAAAGACGAATAAGAGTAAGGAAAGAGCTGGACATCAATTCCTATTTGGATGTAGAAAATAACAGATGGAATTACAATGACAGGGATATAAGCCTGGGGGTGTCATATTTTTACGCTGTCACTACCATGGATAGCACAGGACGAGAAAGTTGGTTTACAAACAGAAATGAAATTCCATTACAAGCAATCAGTTTTCCCGCAGAAACCGCACTAGACGTAGTTGTATTCCCTAATCCATTTAAACGGGTGTCTGGTATCCCTACTGTTGGGCAAGAGAATACGATTATATGGACGAATCTCCCAACGCCCTGTGACGTTTATATTTATACTTCCAGTGGCGAGATGATAAGACATCTAGTCCATGAGGATGAATCTGGTGATGCGTTTTGGGATCAGAGAACAGACTCTAGACAAATAACTGCACCAGGAATATACTATTGGGCTGTCACATCCAAGGTTGGAGATGCAAAAGGAACTTTGTTGTTGATCAAATGAAGAAACTTATTATAATATTTTTAGTAAGATCTCTTTTTGCCCAATTAGATTACGGGTTTGATTTTTCTAAAAGCGGGTCTGCAGGATTTCAGTTTTTAAAGATTAATATTGGTGCAGGACCAACCGGGATGGGCGGCGCGGGTGCTTCATTAGTTGATGATGGGAATGCAATTTTTTGGAATGTTGCTGGAATAACGGGTATTGATAGATTCCATTTCTCTGTTTCTGACAATGATTGGTTAGTAAACTCAAAAATTCAATCAGCAGTTCTCGCTAAACGATTCAAAGATAATGTATTCGCAGTGAATCTCATTAGCTTTAGAGTGGAATCATTTGAAGAAACAACAATCCAGGAACCTTACGGTACTGGTCGAATGGTAAATGCCGGTGATGATTTGTTTGGATTGGCTTATGGTAGAAACTTTACAGACAAATTAAGTCTAGGTATCCAACTAAAATATGTGAACGAGATTCTTGACAATTACAGCTTCAGTAATGTAATGGTAGATGTTGGTTCACTTTATAAGACTGGAATCAGAAATTTAGCGTTGGCATTTGTTTTTCAACATTTTGGTCCAGATATTTCTCCAGTCAATAAAAAATTCCGATCACCTCTCCTTTTTAAAATTGGCGCTAGTGATTATTTATTCAAATCTAACACAAGTATGCTTACATTGGGACTTGATCTGGTTCATCCCATTGATGGTGAAGAATTCATTAATGCTGGGCTAGAGGGTTCAGTTCTCAATACATTGAATTTGCGTATTGGTAATCAATACAATCGGGATTTATTGAATTTTTCCTATGGTTTAGGTCTAAATGAAATTAAAATGTTTGGTGGTATTATATTTTCGATGGATTATAGTTTTTCTACATTAAATAATATATTCAGTGATATCCATAGAATTACTTTTGGGATTAAGTTTTGAAAATGTCCGTTTTACGTATAACCATTTGTATTTCTATTTTTCTTTTCATACTTTGGCTATTCATACCAGATAACTCAGGTCATGCTTATGATATTGAATATTGGCCCGTAGGAGGCTCATCTAATGCCAATTTTGACTCAGCTGTTGAATTCAATAAAACATTAACCTTCAAGGTCAAATCGACCCCCATTCCTTGGACAGAACACGAACAAAAAATATTTACTGCTATTTTAAGTGGAACTCCACCCGATATAATTAGTCAATTTTCTCCGTTAAAAATGTGGGCCAGTCGCAATGCCTTAACCCCTTTAGACAAATACATTCAAAAGGATGATTTTGATTCTACTATTTTTTTTAAATCGCTTTGGAAAGAAATGAAGTGGGATGGGAAAATTTATGGAATACCAATCAATACTGCTTCATTTGCATTCTTTTATAATAAAGATATATTTGATGAGTTCGGAATAACAATTCCTCCGGAAAATTGGAAAGAAGTAAGAAAAATTTCAAACAAAATAACCAAAAGAAATCAAAAAAACATGTTAACCCAAGTGGGATATCTTCCAACTTATGGAAACCTTCGCACCTCAAATGTTATCGCGTGGCAATTAGGCCAAGAATTTGTTTCTAAGGATGGACGTAAGGTTCGATTTAACACTCTTGAAATGAAAAAAAGTTTTTCATGGGTCCGTGATTACATTCATGAGATTGGACTAAATGACGTACTTGAGCTAATGGGAACCTTTGGAGTGGCGGATCAACACGGATTCATTTCCGGTAAAGTAGCAATGATGATTCTTGATAGTAGTTTCCCAAAACTAATTAATACATATAATCCGGATTTAAATTATGGAGTGATAAATGTCCCTAGTTTTGAAAATAGCGAAAGTGTTTCCAGTTCTGGTACATGGTGGGCAGGCATACCTAGAAATGCAAAAAATCCAGAGAAAGCATGGGAATTTATGAAATTCTTAGCCAGCACCGACTTTCAAATTGAATACCTCGAAAAATCAACTGAGAGTTTATTTTCTGCAAATAAGGAGGCGGCCTATCATCCAGAATTTTTAGTCGAAAAAAATTATAAAGTTTTTTTAGATCAAATGCATAGAAGTAAATCTCCAAGTATCATCCCATTGGCTCATGATACATTCTGGCGCGAATATACTCGTGCGGAAGAAAGAATCATTCGGAATATTTCGACGATGGAAAAAAATTTATTAGAAGCAGAAAAACGGATTCAGACAGAGTTGGATAAGTCATTTCGATATTATGATTATGTCACCCAACAATTGCAGAATTAATTATGCCTAAACGATTTCTCATTTTCATTTTTCTTTCCCCTTGGATAATTGGTTTTGCCACCTTTGGGATATATCCATTCATAATGTCCCTTTATTACAGTTTTTGCCAATACGATGTTTTACAGATCCCAATGTTTATCGGGTTGGAGAATTATAAAAACATTTTAACAAAAGATCCTTATTTTTGGATATCAATAAAAAATACTGCCTACTATACTTTTTTCAGGGTACCACTAAATATCATTGGTTCCCTACTGCTGGCAATTCTATTAAACCAAATGGTAAAAGGGATTCGAATTCTAAGAACGATTTATTTTTTACCATCCATTATTTCAGGGGTAGTACTTTCTGTGATCTGGATGTGGATTTTTAATCCCCAGATTGGACTAATAAATATTGTATTAGGATTTTTTGGTTTAAATGGGCCTTTATGGCTTCAGGATCCTCAATGGTCAAAGCCCGCGTTGGTCATCATGAGCCTTTGGAGTATTGGGGGTGGTCGCATGCTTGTTTTTCTAGCAGCATTACAAAATATTCCAAAACCTCTTTATGAAGCGTTTGAAATGGATGGTGGAAATATATACCAACGCTTTTTTCATATTACATTGCCAATGATCTCCCCTGTAATATTTTTATGGTCTATAATTGAGGTCATTGCATCTATGCAGGTCTTCACAGAAGCATTTATTATGACCAAGGGCGGACCACTGGACTCCACCCTATTTTATAACCTTTATCTATATAATAAAGCATTTGAAGATTTTAATATGGGATATGCATCTGCTTTGGCTTGGATCCTTCTTGCAATAACTCTATGTGTGACCCTGGCTCAATTTCACTTATCTAAACGCTATGTCTATTACGAGGGTCAAAAGTGAAACGCATAAAGAATAATATAATTCCCATTATTTTAGTTTTAGGTGCGTTTATTGCATTAATGCCAATATTGTGGATGATTTCAACATCTCTAAAAGACAGTAACTCTATTTTTAGTTTTCCACTAAAAATAATACCTGATCCAGTACATTGGGAAAATTATTCAACTATATGGAAAAGTATGCCCCTAGTTCAATATTTTAAAAACTCAATTTTGATCACAGGCTTAACAATTATTGGAACTGTTTTTTCTAGTGCTCTTGTTGCCTACGGTTTTTCAATACTTGAATGGAAAAACAGAGACAAAGTTTTCATATTCATCATTTTTACGATGATGATTCCATTACAAGTTATAATGGTTCCTGTTTTTGTGATTTTCAAACAGTTGGGATGGCTAAATACATTTAAACCTCTGATCGTTCCTGCATTCCTAGGTGGCGGTGCATTTAATATTTTCCTTTTCCGCCAGTTTTTTCTAAATATACCACGAGAGATCATCGATGCTGCAAAGATGGATGGATTATCTCACTTTCAAATATTTAAAGAAATTGCTCTACCTATTTCCAAACCTGTCATTGCAACAATAAGTATTTTAACCTTTATGTTTACATGGAATGATTTTATGGGACCTCTAATCTATTTGTCTGATCAGATCAAAGGTACACTTGCGTTAGGAATAATGATGTTTGTGGGCCAACACCAGACGGAGTGGGGTGAGCTTATGGCTGTATCAATCTTGATGATGCTACCTATGCTAATTGTCTTTTTCGTTTTTCAGAAATATTTTATCCGCGGTTTAATGATTGGCGGCAGTAAATCCTAATGGAGAGATTATAAATAATGATACCTGATGTTGATTATTATAGAAGTTCTGAACTCATTCATGACCTAAATAGCCATTTTAATCCACCGGGGCTAACAAATTTTATTGGTGTTGTCCAAGTGGACAATGATTTAACTGGAATTAGGGGATTGAATTTCCCCCCATTTAGTACATCAATTAATCGGACCTGTGGTCTTTATTTGGATGGAGTCTATTTTCCTTCAAAAAACATTCCTGTCACTTTTCAATGGAGACCTGACAAAATCATAAGAAAAACAACCGTAGATGGAGTTGAATACAGAACAGATACGATGTTAGTCCCAAATAAGAATGCATTAGTTATGAAAATATCAGCGTTAAATCGGTCAGGGGTTGATGTAAAAAAACAGCTAAAACTTCAACTAAATGGAGGAGTTACTAATAATACAGTAGATTGGGCGAATTGGATTCCTCCAATGGAAGGGGACAACCTGCAATCCATTGACAATTCAAGAAATATAATTATTTATTCTTCCCAGAAAGGTGATGCGCATCTATTGCAGGGAATTTCAGGTGGTGTAGAAAATATTAATCGCTTTGGAATTGTAAAGTTATTTGAGATTCCTTCTGGCGAAAAACGTGAATTTTATTTTTTTGCAATTTTAGATGATAGTGTTCAAAAAGCCCAACAACTTTTTGATGAATTGAATAAGGATAAAGAGTCATTGCTTGATTATAATGAAAATAATTGGAACCAAGAAATAAAGTCAATATTTGATAAGGATGATTCTAATTACAGTGGTTGTTTGCCTGTGCTAATAACGGAAAATAAATCGTTAGAAAAATTATATCATATGGGCATCATGGGTGTTGTTTATTTTCGCAGAGATAATCCGATTTCCTGTATGGGAAGGACTTACGATACTTTGATGCCTAGATATTGGCAGACTGTTACATTTATATGGGATTATTATTTAAGCGGAATGGTGCATGCCATGCTGGATCCAATAGTAATGAAAAAATATCTTGAGAAATGGATGAGTATGGATATCCATACCTGTTTTGGTTTGGAATATATTTCTGGGAAAGCAGTCGGCCCCTGGTATGCTATCAATGACCATGCCATGGTTATGATGATCAAACAATATTTACAATGGACTGGAAATTATAAATGGCTTGATTCTAAGGCTGATAATGAAAAGACGGTTATGCAATTTTTTCATGATTATGTATATCAATACAAAATATTTTTATCATCGAATGGATTAGCAGATTACGGTGGCATATTTAATCTATTAGAATGTGTTAGCACCTATGTACACGAGGTCGCCAGCCTGAATGCGGCGAATATCGCCAATTTACAGTATGCTGAAAAACTTTACAAAATGGTGGGAAACGATGAACAATCAGCTTTTGCGTCTAATGCCGCCAATGAAATCTTTAATAACTTAAATGATCTTTATTTAGATGGGAAAGGTTATTGGAATGCTCGCCAGCCTGATGGAACATGTATTGAAGTGAGACACGCATATGACTTCTTTACAGTCATGAATACGATTGGACATTTACTTCCTGATAAACAGAAACAAGAAATGGTGTCCTTTTTTATAAATGAGTTAAAAACAGATAAGTGGATGCGTGCTCTCTCAGAATCAGATAATGATGCAATGTTTAGTTTAAGACCAGACCATCAATGGAATGGCGCCTATCCGGCTTGGCCATCTCAGGCATTACTTGCTCTTATTCACGCTGGAGAACATGACGTAGCTCTAAACTGGATCGATGGATTGGCAGAGACCGCAAATCAAGGTCCATTTGGCCAAGCGCATTTTTCGGAAACAATTATGAGTATGGATGCTGGTGGTGCACGAAAGTCATCTCCAGAACAACCATGGATCTGTGACTGGACATGCTCATCAAATGGGAATTGGGTTGATGTAATTTTAAGAGGGTTTGCGGGAATAAATCCTTCAATAAATGGGCAATTAAATGCCAACCCGATCATGAAAGATTTAGAATTATACGGCATCTCTCACCATGATAGGATGTATGATTTAACCAAAGATGGATTAAATAGAAAGTCTAAATGAGAATAGGTATTGAGTTCGGTGGTACTCATATAAAAATGGGGATTGTATCAGATGACGGGATAGTTATTCGTTATATTGAAAAAAAGTTGGCAGACCTTACTGATTCTGAAGGTATAGTTCAATCTCTGAAACAGGCCGTATATGATTTTATCGGGGATGAAAATATAGAAAAGGGAGGTATTTCCGCCAAAGGATTGGTCGATACGGATAAAGGGCAGGTGATTGATGATGTTGGAGCCGGTCGTCTTTTGATTGGTGAACCGCTCTGTGAGATTTTTTCAAAAAAATACAATGTTCCATTTCAGATGGATAATGATGCCCGGTGTTACGCTTGGGGCGAATGGAAATTTGGACAAGGAAAAGGTTCCAAGGTATTTACCTGTATGACGTTAGGGACTGGTGTCGGATGCGCTTTAATAAACAATGGTGAAATTTATTATGGTAGCGATCCTCTGGGAGGAATATTAGGAGGACATATAAGTATCAATAAAGATGGTCCAGAATGCAATTGTGGAAACAAAGGCTGCCTCGAGCTTTATTGTTCCCAAACTGGATTATTGCGAATATTTGAAAGAACAATACCTTCAATTTTGTCGAATGATGACCCAATTAAATCTTTTTTTAATATGGTCCGCCAAGGCGAAATGTTCTACAATAAAATTTTTAATGCCTTTATAAATGATCTGGCTATTGGCCTGGTTAATATCATTCATACTTATAGTCCGGAAGTGATCGTTTTAGGTGGAGGGATAATGAAGAGTGCCGACATTATTCTTCCACCATTGCAAAAATATGTTAAAAAAATGGCGTTCACTGTTCCCCGAGGAAGATGCGTAATTAAATCCTCAGAACTTGGCAACTATGCACCTATTCTGGGTGCAGCTTTTCATCCCAAACTAGAAAAATAATGAAAGACCCATACCTGAACTCGATACCGGCCAATGCATCAGATTACCCACGTGGTCTATACGATTGTTTTCCAGCATTTCCCCTTAATGAGAATTTGATTTCAACTGGATATATAAATCTTGTTAAACATATCAAAAAGGAAAATCATGCCGGAAAACGAGTTTTTATCATTGACGGATATACTGGTGTGGATTGGGGTCATTTTCAGAAATCAATCGCTGCGAGTCTTAAATCAACTGAACTAAAAGTCACCTGGATTGATTTCCAGGATTGTTTGAAACCGGAGCCAGATATTTTACAACACATTGAGGGTTTTCTCGGTGGTGAAGATCCATTATGGGGAACCCATTTTCCATTTGGTTTGGAAGGATTTTTTAATGCAAAAAAAGTCGCCAACGTCCGGATTCTTGCTGCCACAGCCAAAGAATACGAATCGAACAACCTGTTAATAATTTATGGCGTTGGTTCCAGCCTAATTGAAATCTGGGATACACTATGGTACATTGATATTCCAAAAGATATTATCCAGGAAAAAGCAAGGAATGGTCGATGCCGTAACATTGGTAATCCTGTTGATATGTCCTTTGGTTATTTTTACAAGCGTTCCTATTTCGTGGATTGGCCTGCACTGAATCGCACCAAGAGGAAACTCCTTCCCGATATTGGCCTTCTGATTGATATACAAAATGAAAACAATCCAACATCCATGAGAGGTGATGATTTTCGAAATGCCTTACACATTTTGTCGGAAGCTCCAATCAGAGTAAGGCCTTGGTTCTACCCCGGACCTTGGGGCGGAAAATTTATGCAAGGACACATGGGACTGGATCCAGACCAGCCCAATTTTGCATGGTCATTTGAATTAATAGCTCCAGAAAATGGAATTGTTTTAGAAAGTTCAGAAAAATATTTGGAATTCACTTTTGATTTTCTCATGTTCCAAGAAAATGAGCGTGTATTAGGTAAAAAAACGGCAAAACGATTCCAGTATGAATGGCCAATAAGATTAGATTATTTAGATACAATTGATGGCGGAAACTTATCTACCCAATGCCATCCCAGACCAGATTTTATACGTAAGAATTTTGGAGAAACTTTTACACAAGATGAAACTTATTACATTTCTGTAGCGAAGGAAGGTGCTCGCGTTTATCTAGGACTTAAAGAATCAAGTGATCCTCAAGAATTCAAACAAGCACTTATTGATTCTCATCAAAATGGGAATGAAGTGGATATTGATAAATATGTGCATTCTATCGAAGTCGATCCACACGACCTGATCTTAATTCCAAATGGCACTGTACATTGCAGCGGTAAGGGAAACCTTGTATTAGAAATTAGTGCAACCCCTTACATTTTTACTTTTAAGATCTATGACTATTTACGACGAGATCTAAATGGAAATTTGAGGCATTTAAATATTGAGCGGGCATTTGAAAACATACGCTTGGAGCATACAGAACACTTTATCAATAACAATTATATCTCAAAACCAAAATTGATTTCTGAAGGAAATGGGTGGAAAGATTATGAATTATACAATCGACCAGAAACTTTTTATAACATCCACAGAATTGAATTTGACAAGAAATTTTCCTTAAATCTTAAGAATCGTGCCTTTGCAATGAATCTTGTGGAAGGAAGAGAGATCAAAATTGAAACTGGGAGTGGTCATGTTGCAAGATTAGCATTATATGAAACTATCATCATCCCTGAAGCAGCTAAAACAATCAAAGTAAAAAATCTCTCTGATGTTCATTCAAAAATTGTTTACACCTATGTACGCCCATCCTCACTAACAACCAAATTAAATGATCCAATAAAATAATTGTTATGAAGCGAATAGTTCGTTTAACAATTTTTGGTTTTTGTACCTTTTTGATTTCAGGATGTTATTTTGATGAAATAAATCAACCGGACAATGCCCAGCAAAATGAGAATATTCAAATTGAATTAAATATAATTGATCCTTTTGCACCAGAACCAAATCCCCATAAGGGAGTAATTTGTGTATTGGTGCCAACAGACTGGGAGTTCATATCAGGGAATTATTCTTTTGGAGGGAATGGAGGATCCCTGGCATTTTCAGAAGAGTGGGCAGATTCAGCTGAAAACTGTTATCCAGCACAATTGATTCATGATAATATGCATTGGGTTGGTATAATTTCTGATATAGGGTATGCTTATGATGATCCAATTGAAATTTTAATTAACATAGAATTCAGAGTTGGTTCTCTAACTGGATGCTTTCCTATCGCTTACATTGCTACTAAAGCTACACCTAATTTAATTTGTTCAGGAGTGCAGTCCTGGGCTCCTATTTCCTATCCCCATCCTATTCAAATTGAAACAACTGATGATTGTAATTCAATCACGGCAGTTGCAGAAGAAAATTGGTCCGAGCTTTTTCATCGCTATGAGGGCTGGACGGGTGCAGATGGTATTTATTCAATACCTTTCAACGGAAACGAACAATATAGTGGACTTAATAATAAAACATTATTTGTTTTTAGTGACACATTTATAGGAAACGTTGATTCTACGACAGGAGCAAGACTTCCGCCAACCCACCTTATAAATAATACATATGCAGTTATGGATGGAAATACACCTGTTAATGAAAATATTGATTTTTATTCCCATTATGACACAGATGGGAATCCCACTACCGTATTTGTTCCTAGTACTGAAAACAGTCAAGAGGGAGACTGGTACTGGTTGATGGATGGAATTTCTATTAATGATCGGTTTTATTTATTCGCGTTAAGAATGGACCATGGGGATGATGGACAACAGGCTTTTGCCATTGCAGGAGTTTCTCTCTTTTCCTTTGACCTTACAGAAAATTATGAAATATCCAACCTTGAAGAGATGGATACACCCTTATTTTATGAAGATCCTGAAGGTTGGAGTGTAGTATATGGTCAAGCGATATTATCAAAATTGTTAGATTCTGGGAATCCAAATCCTGATGGATATATCTATTTTTATGGCGTAAAGAATGGGATTGGATCAAAAGAAATGACAGTAAGCAGAGTTCCCGAAGAATATATTGATAACTATTTATTTTGGGAGTATTGGGATGGCAATGCATGGTCTCCTGATATTTCTGACAGTTATTCCATAACTCAAAACATTTCCCAGGAATTTAGTGTGTCCCAGATTTCGCAAGATCTTTACATTGCTGTTTTCCAATTGAATGGAGTTGGCGAGGAGGTAGCCTATAGGTTAGGAAGCAGTGTTATTGGTCCGTTTGGGTTCTTCAATAAAGTTTGGTCTGCTCCAGAATCAGATTTGGATCCAGATTATTTTGCATATAATGCCAAAGCGCATCCTCACTTATCAAATGAAGAAGAATTACTCATTAGTTATAATGTAAACAGTTATGAATTTTCTGATCATTTCTCAGATGCCGGACTTTATAGACCAAGGTTTATCTCTATACCGATTAGTGAATTAGATACGAGTTTTTCAGATGTGACTCAAGAATTTCGACTGCCATCCAAAATTTCAATTTCAAGAACTTATCCGAATCCTTTCAATCCGAGAATTAATTTAGAATTAGATATTGTAGATCGAGGAGTTCTAGATATTTCTATCTATGATGTAAATGGTCGATTTATATCCAAAGTTCATAAAGGGTTGATAAATCCGGGATATTATTATTTTTATTGGGATGGAAAAGATGCTGTTAAACGGTATACCAGTTCCGGTATTTATTTTATAAAGGCCAGCATCAATCATTCATCAACTTCAAAAAAGGTTCTTTATTTAAAATGAATAATAAATGAGATTGATTATAAAACCAATTTACCTTTTTCTAGTTTTAATACCACTTTTGATCCATGGTGAAATCTTGGGGAAATATTATATCGAATCTGTAGTAATAGATGATGAAAAAAACCAATGGTTACAACCCCAAGAAAAAGGTTGGTTGGCTGGCGACGTAGGACATTCAATTTCAATTGACAGGGGTAAAATAGTTTGGCTTTTTGGAGATTCCTTCATTGGTGAATATAAAAATGGTAATCAAATAAGTGATGGAATTCATATTAATAATTGTATCGCAATTCAAGATTTGACTAAACCAGAATCTGAACAATTCACCTTTCATATTGGTGAAAACGAACCAACTCGTGCCTTTTTCCCACCCCACAAAGAAATGCCAGGATCTTTTCTTTGGCCAACCAATGGGTTTTATTTAAATAATAGTCTTTTCATATTCTGTCAGTCAATGAGTATTGATGGAACAGGATTTTGGTCCATGGTAGGTACCGTCTTTATCCAAATTGATAATCCACATGACAACCCAACAAATTGGAATAAAAAATATTATGATTTTGGGACACTTCCTTGGGAAGGAGATAGTTTTCAGCAACAATTTCATTCTGCTTTTTATCTGAATACCGATATGATCTATTTTATGGGTTATACTCAAATTGATGGACTAAAAAAGTCGATCCTTTCGAGAATTTCAAAGGAAGACTTTATCCGCTTTAAAAAAGCAGACCAATTAGAATATTTTATAGAAATTGATGGTGTTAGTAAGTGGAGTAATTTGAAGGAAAATCTGAAGTTTCTTTTTTCCCCGGGGAATACAGAATCCAATATTCAATACATAAAGGAGTGGGACATTTTTATTACCACAACATATACTGCACTTGATCAAAATATCTTGCTTACTATGGCCAAGGATCTTAGGGGCCCTTGGTCAGAACCCATCGTTATTTATAAAAACCCCTTAGTGGTTTGTCCATTAAAAACATGTATTGAAACCTATGCCGTTCGGTCCCACCCTGAATTCAGCACAAAGCCTGGTGAATTAATTATCAGTTTTGTTACATCTTTCCAAGGATCGTTTGAAGAAATCTCCATACAGGCATACAGACCTATATTCATTAAAGTTCAATTAGGGAAAAATGACTGAACATAGAATTACAATCAAGTCCGTAAGTGGTTATAAAGTACTAGACCATTTTTTTGATTATGAATTGGATGGTTGGATGGGTTCTGATGTTAGTCATTCGATTATTCTGAATGACAAAAAAATCTTATGGCTATTTGGAGACACTTTGATAGGTAGAACTGAAAAGAAAAAACGTGGATCCGATTGGAATCTGATCAATAACTCGGTCGGAATAATGGAATTGAAAGATGGTGAACCAAATAAAATGAATTTTTTCTGGCAATGTGAAGGTAAGGATTCTCTTTCTTTCTTTAACCATCCAGATAAGATGATAGGTGATTTTATTTGGCCGACTAATGGGATCGTCCTAAATAAAAAACTTTATATTTTTGCTATGGCAGTTAATGCAACTTTGGATAATTCCATCGATGTAGGTGGAACCGTCTGTTTAAAAATTGATAATTATCTTGATAATCCGATGAATTGGAAAACAGAATATTGGGATTTTCAATTCAGTGGTGGAGTAATTCACGCTGCTTTATATGGTGAAAACGGATTTCTTTATTTTCTTGGTTTTCATGGAAAAGAAACTTCAAATCATATGATATTAGGCCGAATGAATACAAATGAATTGAGTGAAAAAACAAATGCATCAAGAATAGAATTTTTTCAAAAGCATAAAACATGGGATAATAATCTTCGCGGAGCAAAACCGATGTTCAAACCATGTAATACAGAATCAAATATATATTTTAAAAAAGATCTGGAAACTTTTTTCACCACAACATATACTTCGCAAAATAATGAATTATCCTTAACCTGGGCCAAAAAAATAACAGGTCCGTGGTCTGCACCTTTACCGATCTACACAATTCCAGTGCAGAACAAAAACTTTCCAGTAAATTCTTATGCTATGCGAATCCACCCTTGGATTTCGGATAAACGTGGGAAACTTATTATTAGTTATGCCACAAATGAATATGGTGGAATGGATCATCTGTTTACTGAGGAGGGAATGGATATATATCGGCCTTATTTTATTGAAGTAGAATTGTCATAATCACATCAGTATTGCATTGAAATATTTTAATATCAAATTTTTATTTATTTCTCTTTTTATAATTCATGGGTTAAAAATTTCAGCAAATGTATTTGAGGGATATACACTCTTTACTAATGGGAATTCGCAAGGAGCGACAACTTATCTCATCAATAACAACTATGAAATAATAAATAACTGGGAACACTCATCAGGCGTGATGGGTATTACTTATTTATTTCCAGATAGCACCTTATTAGTGCCTCTACAGGTTGAAAATCCATTTATGACGAGCCTTGGACCTGAAGGCGGGTGGTTTCAGAAACTTGATTGGTACGGAAATGTGAAATGGGAATATTATTACTACCACCAGAATTTTCAACCACACCATGATATAGAACCACTACCAAATGGAAATTTTCTAGTAATCGGTTGGGAAAGAAAAACCGAAGAAGAAACTCTCAATATCGGAAGAATACAAACCAGTGGTGAATTCTGGCCGTTGAAAATCGTTGAAATCGACCCGATTGGCCAAGATAGTGGTCAAGTAGTTTGGGAATGGAGAATATGGGATCATCTCATCCAAGACGCTGATTCTACATTACCTAATTTTGGGCCGATTTCAGATCATCCAGATCTAATAAATGTAAATCTAGGAAATATGCCCCAAGACCACCATGATTGGCTACACACCAATTCTATAGATTATAATGAGATGTATGACCAAATAGTTTTTTCATCTAGAAGATTGGATGAATTTTTCGTGATTGACCATTCCACAACTACGGATCAAGCAGCGGGAGATAGTGGTGGAATATCAGGAAAGGGAGGAAATATTCTATATAGATGGGGAAACCCCCAAAACTATGGAAGAGGTACCGAAAATGACAGGATGCTGAATGCACAACATGGGGTTAACTGGGTACCAATTAATTATCCTGGAGGAAATAATATTTTAATTTTTAACAATAATCCAAGTGGAACCAGTGATGGGAATTCAATTGTTATAGAACTTGTGCCGCCAATGGAAGAAAATGGTCAATATTTCATTTCACCAGGAAGTGCATTTGGACCATCAGATTATTATTGGTCTTTTGGAGGGGACTCAAGTTTTTTTTCAAATATCCAATCAGGTGCATTCCGATTACCCAATGGGAACACAATAGTAACTGTTACCGAAGAAAATTATCTATTTGAAGTAGATTCTGATTTACAAATTGTTTGGGAATATTTCTTGGATACAGATCAAAATTTAACGGGTGTAACAGCAAGAGCAAAAAAATATGAGCCGAATTATTTTCATTTTCAGGTTGGTGATATTAATTATAATTACGAGATAGAATTATTTGATCTTTTATTAATGGTGGAGATTATTAATGATAATTATATTTTCTTGGGAAATGCTGATCTAAACCAAGATGGTACGATTGACGAAGAAGATATTAATTTGTTGATCGATCAAATTTTACAATTTTGAAATTAATATTGGTAACTTAATGAAACTTCCGTTTGAAATAAAAATTATAAAATATGATGACATCTATGATAATCTATTCGTCCCACAGGATACCGGATGGCAGGGTGGTGATGCTGCACACTCAATCAAATTAAATGATAATCGTGTATTATGGTTATTTGGTGACACATTTATAGGTAAAAATGATTACGGACAGAGAAAGGTTCTCTTCCCTCACATCAATAATTCTTTAGCAATCACAAAGAAAATAAATGAATCAAATATCGACCTAAAGTTTTACTGGAAAAATAAAGATGGTTCACCAAGTTCTTTCTTTCCCAGTTTAAACAAAACGCCTGATATTTACTATTGGCCCACAAATGGACTTTTAATAAAGGAAAACTTGATAATCCTTTGTTTTTCAATCCAAGGAAATTTTGATGGCAAATACTTGGATTTTTGGTCTACAGTGGGAACAAATATGATAATCGTTTCAAACCCAAAAGATGATCCCAACGATTGGGAAACGGAATATGTTGAATTGGGAATTGGAAATAATCAATTTGGAATTCATTCTGGTTTATATTTTGATGATCCATATATTTATTTTCTGGGATATAAAAAAGACACACCCAATGGAAATCATGCGATACTAGCAAGGGCGATTTTTTCTAAACTTATTCAAAATAAATCGTCTGACAGTATTGAATATTTTTGTGAAAATGGGGGCGAGCTAATTTGGACCCAAAGTAATAAGAACATAAAAAAGCTTTTCATCCCCGGTAATACAGAATCGAGTATTATTTATTTAAATAAAAGAAAGATATTTTTATGTACAACCTACGATCCACTAGAAAGTAAACTTTACTTATTAGTTGCAAAGAAAATTACGGGTCCATGGCATGGACCATTCGAGATTTTTCAAAACCTGGATCATATATCAATGACATATGCATTCAGGATTCATTCAGCTTTGATGGATGATGAAGATTCATTTGTTTGTAGCTACATTACATCACCAAATGGTGATATGAGAAAAGAGTATATTGATCCAAAATTTTATAGACCCAGATTCATTAGAATTGAAATAAGATAAATACAAGGTTAACATTCTTCTTGAAAATTAATAATATACTTGCTGAACAATTTTGAAGAATTATATTTACTTGGATGGAATGGATTAAAAAGAAAAATAAGAAAAAACCCACAAAGAAATCGGTTATCCCAAAACCTTAGTCACCCAAGCGCGGCTGCATCCTAAATGCCGGGCAAGATTAGCTCTAGTAAAATTATGTTTGTTAACCAAATGAAGGAATCGTAGCTTTCTCTCTTCTGCGGTTTCCATTTTTTGCTTCTTTTTCGATCTTAAAATGGCAAAATATTCATCTTCTAATATTAGGTTTCTGCCGTGGCTATAGGCATTTACGGGGAATGTAAAATAGTTCGTGTTACCAAACGTTCTGTGGAGCCATCTAAACCCTGCAGAAATGTGGGGTTTTTTAATTCCCCCTTTTTCCTAATTGTATAATAAATTTATTAGGTTCAGGAATTATAATTTTAATGATAGTATTATTGAAGAAAATTATAGATACATCTTTTTATTGTACTAATTCAAAAAATTTGTAATAGCAAATGTCATA
>Ga0208639_1000793_pt1 | contig 23151 bp, 13 predicted proteins | sample ETNtaG_33_FD_185772 | JGI IMG/M metagenome (GOLD analysis project Ga0208639, IMG submission 185772) | Marine microbial and viral communities from oxygen minimum zone, Eastern Pacific Ocean - ETNP201310SV76 (SPAdes) (version 2) | ecosystem: Environmental > Aquatic > Marine > Oceanic ...
CGACAGTGGAGTCGATAATGAGCATCGCTCTCTCAATGATTTTGATGACCAAGACGACGATCCTGATTTAGATGCAAATTCCTATGACGACCAGAAGTGGGTTGCGGGATATGATGCAACATCTCAAGCATCCAATCCTGATGGTAGCCAGGATCCAGATGATGGCCAAGGCCATGGTACGCACGTCGCAGGTATTGCCCTTGGGACCGGGGATTCAAGAGGAATCGATATGGGAACTGCACCAGGTGCATACCTTGTCGATGTCAAGGTTCTAACAGATAGCGGTGGTACAAATTCACAGAATTCAATCAATGGCATTCAATGGGTAATCAACAATAAGGATACTAATTGGGGTAATGGTGCAATTGGCATACATATCGCTCAAATGTCATTCGGCTCGATAGGAAATCAACTCGATCCAAATGATGACGGAGATAATGGAACGGGTGCTGAAGCCAGATTGGTAAACAATGCAACTGTCAATGGAATTTCGTGTGTTGTCGCTGCTGGAAATGACGGTAAGCGTAGAATTCCTTCACCGGCGAGTGCAGATGGTGCCATTACAATCGGCTCTGCTGAGGACCGCGGTACGATAAACCGCACCGATGATAACATGGCATCCTATTCCAATTCAGGACCTCGTAATTCTGATAATGATGGTGATGATTGGGATGAGTTGAAGCCTGACATTAGCGCCTATGGTAGCGACATGATGTCCGCATCTGCAGCTACAGGTACTTCATTCCCAGGCTCACCGCGGCCAATGGCAGATAATGGGTATGAGGAAAAGGATGGAACCTCAATGGCAACTCCACTAGTATCAGGTATCGTTGCCTTGATGCTCCAAGCCGAATCATCTCTCTCACCCGAAGAGGTCAAGGATATCCTACGTAATTCCAGTGAGCAACGTGGAGACCCTGATGAGCCGGGAGTATCAGATCGTTGGAATGCGGATTGGGGATTTGGCTTAGTCGATGCATCATGTGCGGTTGACACCGCATTACAGCGTGCTTGTACACCTCTTGATGGAGGTGGCGGGAGCGTCATCATCGATCCACCTCCGAATAATGATTCTGAACTTGGTGCGCTAATCACTTCACCCAATAACGGCACTTGGATGCTTGTAGGGGATATGATGAGAATCTCTGGTGGCGAGGAAACAGGTGACGAGCCATGGGACTCTATGGAGGTAAAACTCACACAACATCACGAGGACTTTAGTGAAGTCGTTTTGATGGATTGGACCGCTGCTGGCGGACAAACATCATCGTGGTATCTCGATGTACTAATCAAAGAGGATTGGGTTAGTGAGACTGAAACATATGTTGTCATCGAGGCAAGAGCGGTGAATTCTACCGATGCATCTGCATCTGATGCGAGATGGGGACGAATTAGCCGAATGATGGTCTCATTTGGTTCTCCTTCCTCAGGAGCAAGCATTAGTGATACAGTTACCTTCTCAGGCTCTGCTCAAGGAATTGAAGCAGATGAATTGCACTACCGTGTTGGCTCAGAAGAGTGGTCAGTAGCACATTCCTTTGATTCTACAGATAATGAACTTCAGGATTGGTCCTTCACTTGGGATTCAACTGAAGTTGACGATGGCTCGCATAGAATTTCTATCAAAATGGTAAACCTTAGTGGCCTCGAAACCGATGTAGTACGTAGAACATTCACTGTAGATAATCAGCCAGCAGCGCCGGCACTAAAATTCCAAAGTTCAGTTGAAATTCTCGACCAAGATCTTCTTCCAGCAACTTCTGCTGTCGCTGGTACTGTTTTGGAAATCCACTTCAGTGTAGTGAATACTGGCGATGCTACTGCATCGGATCTACATCTTTCTCTAGATGCTCCAGGTTCTGATTCCAACACCTATCCTAGTGAGGGCAAAATCACTCTTGCACAGGGAGAAACGCGTTCAGTGATTCTTTGGTGGTGGGCAACAGAGGCGGGAGACCATACAGTGACTCTCAATATTGATCCAAACGGTCTTCAGAACGAAATCGATATTTCAGACAATTCTTATTCATTCCAATTCCTTGTCGAAGAGCGACCAATTGAACCTACTCTGAGATTCTTAACTTCTGCAGTGACAACAACTCCTTCTGTCCCTTCACCGCCAGCCAATCCGGATAATCCTGTATCCTACAAAATCAATGTCAGAGTGGATAATTTAGGTCAAACTGATGCAACTTCGATTATCATGACCCTCTATACTTGGGAAGAAACGGGTTGGCAAACTTATTCTGGAGACCGTCAAATAATTGCAGTAATTGGAGGTTCAACCAGTGGTACAGGCCATTCAAAAGCAAGTTTCACCCATAGTGCTCAGGAAAGCGGCACCATTCAACATAGGGTTATTCTGGAAGGCGACGGTGTTTCTGTAGAGCATTCTGAATTGCGATTCAATGTGATTGTGGATGGATTTGAAGTTAGTAGCCCAACGAGATTAACACTCTCTGAAGGCGAAGCTGCAATCGGTTTTGTCGGAATTGATGGTGGTGGATTATTGTTCACTACCATAGGTGGAGAATTACATGCTCGAACTCTTACCCCTACCTTTGGAATGCCTGGAGATACGTTGATTGAATCCGATTGGACTGGTGAATTTGCATTCATTGTTAGAGAAGATGGAAGGGCACAAATCGCTTGGACTCGAAGGTTCCAAGATGGTACAGGCTACACTCTCTATGAAGTAAGAACGGCTAGCATTGGTGCATCTGGAGATTTGATGAATGTGATGTCACACATGACTCCAATTAAGCAATCCGAAGGCGAATACTGGGGTCTTGACCTCGCTGAAAAGGACGGCAGAATTGTGTTAGCGGGATATCATCGTGATATTTCCACCGGTGGGTCATGGTTAGATGTGACAAATATTTTCTTAATTGTTGGAGAGGATGGCGATTCTAGTCAAGGCTGGTTCACACGTAACAATGTGATTACCGATGTTGATATCAATCCACAATTCGGTAATTCTATTGCTGTAGGAATCGGGAAAAAGTATGTTCATATTCTCTACCAAGCAATGAGGGATGATGTAACTGGACAAGATCGAGTAGGTCTATTCTATGCTCATGGTGAGGCGCATATTACGCCGTGGTCATTCCAATCTGCAGTAGGCGATAACGCGGCAATGCCTGAACTAATGGTTATCGAAGAAAATGACAAGGATGTATTGATTGCAGGATGGGTAGAACAAACTGGGCGCTCTGCAACGATTAACACCGCAGTAACCGATTCGATTTGGTCTCTTGATAATCCAACCATCACCTCAGCACCAGGTGCGACAAAGGTAGTAATTTTGAAAATAGGCGATGGCATTAGAGTGCTACATGACGAAATTGGAATCTACGGCCCAGTTGTTCGCTATGGTTTACGACTTGCGAATGAACCAGTGGTCGGGCATTCAAATCTTGTTGGAGAAGGCTATATTGTCGGTGCAGGTGATATTGGTAAGGATGGAATAATTGCTTCAATATCACCTTCTGGTGAAGTAAATGTCAGAAAAATGGCACTGATTAATCCTGTCGTTGATGTTGACGATGGAAACTTCATTCTCGACATGTTGCTGGAACCTCTTCCCGGAGAGACCGAGGAACAAAAAATGATGATTCTCGTTGGAATTACCATTGGCTTATTCACACTACTTGCTTGTGTTGTCATAGTGTTAAGGAAAACACACGAGGAGGAACTCGAACTCGAGGTTTCAACAGGAACAGGGGATATCGAATTACTCGTTGAACCCGAAGAAGACACGCCACTGGTAGCTATTGATGCAGATGGAAATAACGAACTAGTCATATCTACAGGTACGAGAGTATTGGTGGAAATCGTCGAAGAAGAAGTGGTTGAGAGAGATCTCGCGACTGAATTGGAAGCTAAGGTTGAGGCAGGTACAGCATCAAAGCGTCTTGAGCGCCGAATGAAGCGCAAGGAACAGAGAGAATCTAAGGAAGCATTTGACAAGATGATTTCTGAGCTACCGCCTATTCCTTTACCCGGGGAATTACCAAGTCTTGGAGAATTACCAAGTCTACCGAATTTGCCTCCACCACCTGCCCCGGGTGAACTTCCACTGCCAATGCCGCCTGCTCCTGGGATGATGCCATTGCCACCAATGCCCGCCCCTACACGGGAAGTTAGTTGTGGTGAATGTAGTGCAACAACCACGGTCAAGGATATGACTCTCAGAAGTATGGATTGTCCTATTTGTTCTGCGACTATTAACATGTGAAGTGGTAATTATGTGCGGCATCTTTGGCTATATCGGGGTAAAAAGTGCCGCTCCATTACTGGTTGAAGGACTTCGAAGAATGGAATATCGCGGATATGATTCCACTGGTATTGCTGTTCTAAATGGAGAAATTCAAGTTCACAAGAAAGTGGGTAAAGTAAATGATCTCAAGAAAATATTACCCAAAGTAATCAAGGGTAATTGTGGAATTTCTCATACTCGTTGGGCAACTCATGGTGGCGTTACCGATGAAAATGCCCATCCTCATCTGAATGAAACATCTTCTCTTGCAATAGTCCACAATGGAATTATTGACAACGTCCGATTATTGCGTAAAAAATTGGAGTCAAAAGGAATAGAACTCGTTTCGGAAACCGATTCCGAAGTTCTTGCCCACATGATTTCAATAGGTCTTGATTCCGGACAGGAACCAATTGAGGCTGTACGTCAGACCCTAAGGAAAGTTGTTGGCACATGGGGTCTTTGTGTTATGTTCAAAGAACATGATATGATTATCTGTGCTGCAAATGGCTCGCCACTAATTCTCGGACAAGGAGATGGAGAATCATTTGTTGCATCTGACCCCCACGCACTTACACCACATACACAGAGTGTATCCTTCCTCGAAGATGGTGATATTGCTATAATAAGACGAGGAGGATTCAAGATTAGTAGGTTAGAAGGAGGCTCATCCTCAACAGGAATAACAATTCTTGAAGAGGAATGGGGCGAAGCGGATTTGGGCGATTACCCTCATTATATGATCAAGGAGATACACGAACAACCCGAGGCATTACGCCGTTGCATATCGGGGCGACTCGACTATGCTAATGGTAATGGAAAGTTGGGAGGGTTGAGATTAGATTCTGCTACCCTTCGTGCCACTCCACATGTTCGCTTGATTGGATGCGGAACTGCATTAAATGCATGCAAAGTTGGAAGATTAGCGATTGAAAAATTGGCTAGAGTTCCAGCGATGGCCCATGTTGCTAGTGAATTTCGATACAATGATCCAGTTGTAGATCAACTTGGACTTCATTTTGCAGTTTCCCAGTCGGGAGAGACTGCCGATACTCTATCCGCGATAAAGGAAATCAAACTCAAGGGCGGGTTAGTATTTGGAATAATAAATGTCGTAGGTTCAACAATTGCGAGATTATGTGGACGTGGCGTATACATTCACAGTGGCCCCGAGCAAGCAGTTGCTTCAACTAAGGCATTCACAAATATGGTTGCTTCATTACTCATTTTTGCATTAAGACTAGGTCGAACAAGGTCATTCTCTCGGGCCAAGGGGAGGAAAATCATTGACGAATTCAAAAAGATGCCAGACCGTCTCGAAAAATATCTTGAAGACCCAGGTCCAATTATGGAAGCAGTTGATGCAGTAAAGAATGCCAAATCAGTTCTATTCCTTGGCCGAGGACTCTCTTCACCAGTTGCAAGCGAGGGCGCTCTAAAACTAATGGAAGTTGCATACATTCCATGCTTATCATATCCAGCAGGAGAAATGAAACATGGCCCTATCGCTCTTCTCGAAGAAGGGTCACCTGTGGTCGTCATCGCTCCCGATGACGAAATGAAAGAGAAAACCGTAGCTTCAATTCATGAATGCCGAGCACGAGGTGCGCGCATCATTCTAATTCATGCAGAAGGTGATGAGATTGCTTCGGAAGGCGATATTTCAATCGCAGTTCCTCGTTGTGACCCATTGCTCACACCTTTGTTAACAGTAATCCCCACACAGTTAATCGCTTACCATGCTGGACTTGCTCTTGGCTGTGATGTTGACAGGCCACGTAATTTAGCCAAGTCTGTTACAGTTGAATAATCGCCTTTGACCTAGTCACCCTGTGAAGGTAATCCTTCAAACATCGGGTCACTGAATGGTGAATTTTTGGTCGTCTGCATTCCACAATATTGGCTTGTATCCCAGCATGTGGTGAGTATGACGCATTTTTATTACTCCAAGTTTACGAGTAATATCATCACCAATTCTTTCCATAGTGAGGTGCATAACTCCATCAGAAAGATAGTCTTCTACACCATACTCTCCGAATTGCTTGTGATCCTCTCCAGTCATTTCACAGATGAAGAATGAGGTCAATTCGAGGCGTCGGCATGCTTCAAAGAGACGGAAAATTTCGTCACGAGGGTTTTCCATCTTGGTGAGAGTAAAGAATGCACCAAGAGAATCAAACACTAGAAGTTCAAAACCAATTGACTGACGGTAAGATGTGAGTTGCTTAATCAGTTGACCCATCCAATCAATCCGGTTACTCATTCCTTGCTCATCGAGTTGGACTCGAAGATCTGCTAGGTCGATAATGGCGATGCGGTTGCGAACCCGGGGGTCGTCGACATTCATGCCCATGTTTGACATGTGCGAACGCAAGGAGTCCTTTCCTTGTTCCAATGTGACATAGATTCCACTAGTTTCACCATATAGAACTGCATTGTAAAGGAGAGAGAAAGTTACGGAGGATTTCATTGCTCCAGATTGTCCAGCGACGATGCAAATATGTCCTTGTGGAATACCGCCTTGCATGTTTTCATCAAGCCCAGAAATGTAGGTTGGAATTCGCTCAATTTCACTCATAGGGGGGTGCCACCGGTACGGGTAAAGGCGATGTTCTCTTCAATATGACTACGCATGGCCTTGTATGGGAGTTTGGTTAGCCAGTGCATCTGAGCGTCGAGCGGAACTTCTAGGAAAAAGGTGCCAACCGCTACACCAAGAGGCACTTCCTGGTGTTGATGAGACCCCGCCGAGTGGCTTAGTTAAGGACCAAGTGTTGACAATTTGCCGAAGGAAGGCCGCAGCCGTTCCAGACGGTCATGGATTTTCCGTTGTAGTGGTGGCGGACACTATGGTCGGTGACCCAGATGATGCTCATGCCGCAATGGGTAAACCGGCAGATTCAGCACATGCATTATCGATGCTAAAGCACTTATCTGGACGTCGACATCAAGTCTGGTCTGCCACAGGTATCCAGATTTGTGGCGATTGGACTTTTTTCGTTGAATCGGCAATTGTAGAGATGGACTCATTATCCGATGATACACTTGGAGAATTGCTTGAATCAGAATCATGGGTCGGAAAAGCAGGCGCATATGATTTGGCTGGCGCTATGGGGAAAAATGCAAAATTGGTTGAAGGAAATGAGTTGACTGTATTGGGCTTTGCACCTTCAGCTATACGATTAATTGAATGAAAATTTCATTCAAGCGACTCTCTAAACCAAGTTCAGGATGTTAGGATATTTCGAACTTATAATTGAAGTGAAATCACATCAATATGGGGGCAAGTCCTAACTCATGACGTGCGACATCAACAGTTACATCTCCACCGGGTAATAAGAGGAGTTTATCGCTAGAATCAAGCGAGAAAACTGCGACATTCATTTCATCTCCTACCGCCCTTAACTGTCTGCGGCAAGCATTGCTTTGAGTATCCATGTGTATCAAAGACCTGAGGTCTACAATGATAGTATCTCCACTATGAATTCGCGATGTAATCTCATTGAGTGGTAAGCGATGCATTTTGTCTGGAGATACATATCTTAACGCTCTATCCGGATGTCCGGAAAAACCACCTGTATGGTGTGCTAGGTCATGAAATGGGTCACCATCTGGCGTTAATGGCCCATTCCATCCTTTAGGAATATTCGCCTTCTTAGTGATGGGTTTTGGAATCGAAATTGGCGCTTCAGGAGTGCTTTCTTCAGTTACAATTATTGCGTCTGGTACATCGATGATATTTGATTGAACGGTAGTACCATCATCGGAACTTTTTGGTTTTGATGACCTTCGGCGAGTACGCTGAACAGCTGGTGCTTCAGGATCAGGTAGTCCAAAGAACTGCCACAAATTTCCCATCGAATCACCCACTTCACAGGTCAAGGTCGCCTAGAAGGTCGGCCAATGCCTGTGAGGCAGGAGTTGGTGCTGGTTCTTGAACCATCGGGGTGATGTCCGGAGTTTGAACCGGTTCTTGATACACGGGCTGAGAAACCGGAGTTGGTTCAACATACGCAGGTTCCGCAATTGCGGTTGCATTTTGAGATTCTAGGAATTGCTCTCCATAATATGCCCATTGTTCCATTGTCCATCCCTCAGGAAGGCCGCCAACCGGTAGTGGTGGCCCTGAGAGATTATCTGGTGCTGGTTGTGGAGCAGTTACTGGAGCAGTTACTGGTGCTGCTTCTGGCCAAGAATCCATCATTGCAGGTTGTTTTTTAGTTTCGTATACAATCGAATCTTGATTTCGTCCACGCAAAAGTAGTACTGAGATAAGAGCGACGATTACTATTGCAAGAGCCGCTGTTACTGAAGTGGCCGTTGAAATACCAAATAGGCCTTCAGTCGGCTTTTCATTAACAGTAACAATCACACTTGCAGTTGACTCCATGCCATCATTATCGAAGACTGTTAAGTTGACAATGAAACTACCAGATGTAGGGAATTCGATGGTGATATTTTCTCCAGAACCATCTTCGAAACTGCCCTTAGTATTGGGGTCATCCCAACGGAATACGAGAGTGGTCCGATCAGTTTCTGTATCGATACTTTCGCTCGCGCTGAAAGTTAGCGATTCACCTTGAGTGATGGTAAATCCTTCTTCAGGCTCAGAGATTTTTGCGATTGGTGGACGATTTACGATTGTGACCTGAACGGTCTTACTATCGTGAGCATCATTATCGTCCCATACATTGGCTGTGATCATCCTCAAGCCTGGCGTGGACCATGTATGCACTAAGTTTGCATCTTCCACATCACAGTCATTTGTCATGTTTCCATCTTCATCTGAATCAACAGACGACAATAGGTCCCAACAGAATTTGAGTTTGTCTTGGTCAGCAAAATCGATTGCTGATGCATTTAGAATTAAAATCTCATCTTCAAACAGAGCTTGTTGTGTAGGCAGGCCATTCATTACAGGTGCGATATTGTTTACTCGTACGAATCCTTGAACAGTCGAACTCGTTGCACCATCATTATCTGTAACATATGCAAGAATCATGTGAATTCCAGGTTCATCCCATGCGTATTCGATTGATGATGCAGGGCCAAATGTAGTTTCGGTGTGATTGCTGTCCATGTCAGATGGTGTCCAAGTGACAGTCAATTCTTCACGGTCCGAAAGGGTATCATCACCTTCGACATACATTGTAGCGAATATACCTTCATCAATACTCCATGTTCCATCATCTGCAGGCAGATAGGGGATTCCATCAATACTGAATGAAATCTCTCCAATTGTTGGGTCCACATTGAGTACCTCAAAGTCGATACTGTCGGTAACAATTGCATTATCATCATCGGTAACTACTACTGTGATTGTCTGCATACCTTCAACTTCAGGTCGTATTGTACAAAATGGCCCGTACAATCCCTCATCGCATACACTATCGGGCCAAGTGATTACTACGTGCTGACCTTCAGGAGAAATTGTGTCGGTATCGCCACTATCGCTTGCATCAAATGTGATTGCTCCACCAGCATCTACCACTATGGATACAGCACTGAGGTTGACATATGGATCTCGATTTAGAACTTCAGCTTGCATTGTGAGGGTAACTTCATCCAATTCATCATCGACCACTCTAACGGTGACGTTCCACATACCGTCATCGGCCCAACTCCAGTTAGCTAAACAGTCAGGAGCGTCTATGTTTTGAATTCGGATTCCATCTTCGATTTCAAAGAAACATTCGACATTTCCTCCATCGAGGTCAGTAGATGCACTTGCATCGAAAGAAATATTTTCAAATGTATAGAGTCCATCGTTGATTATCATCGATGCTTCTGGCATTCTACCAATGAAGATATCGAGGTTAGCATCGTTATTGCTACGGTTTGCATCTGCGGTAACAGTTTGGTCAGGATCTACTTCAAAAGTCAGGGTCTGAGTACCAATAGGGGCATCGGTTGAAACAGTCCAATTCACATCTACTCTTGCTTCGGCATATGGGCCGAGAGCAGGTAAATTACCACGAATAGTTGTGCCATCAGGGGTTACGATTTCCATTTCTGTTGCAGGAGATGTTAGTACACCGCGGTTTTGTGCTGGTACTGAGAAGTGGAGCGTATCTCCAGGTAGTGCATTGTACCCTGTAGCTTGTGAAAGCGTGACAGAGTCATTGCCACGAAGTCTCGTAACTATCATCGAGTCGGCCTTTGCGACCAAATCAACTCCTACTACGGATAGATCCATTACAATAGTAGCAGCGCCAACTACTTTCTGAACAGGGTCCCAAATAATTACACCATTACTAGTCCAATCATCAGAAGATGGAGACTCATCTTGTGAGTATCCCACATCAAGGTCAGGCATCACATTGCCATTATGATCAGTTGTAAGACTCATTATAGTGCCATCAATTTCGTATCTCAGTTGCAAATTTGTTGAAGTTTGGTCTGATTGTCCTACATAGTAGTGCCCCAATACCTCTTCAGTTGCATTTGGAAGAATTGCTAGGAATTCTGGTGTAACTTCGATTATACTATTGCGTATTCCCGGAGACGAGCCAGCTTGACCTCCTGATGAATCAGTAGGTTGGTATTGCTTGAGAATCCAATCTATTGTAAATCCTGCAGAATTTACAATTCTTTGCCACGCAAAATATCTAATTTCATCACAATACCATTCAAAACCGTTTGGAGTTCCAGTATCGTTCCAAGAATTCACCTTGTGCGAATCTGAGCATCCGGAATACTGAGGCGAATTTCCATCTTCAGTTGGTGTGCCATCTGTAGTAACTTGGTAAGTGGTATTGTCTTCGACATATGGTGTGCTGAAGGTACTTGGGTCAAAATAATCTGAAGTACCAGTTACATTTGTTGCTGAATCATAAGTAGTGACCCATTGGTCACCAGTCCTTAGTGGGAAGTCGTATTTCTCCCGCGGCGGCTCATACACCGTTGCAAAAGTCAAGTCAGCTAGTTCTAACGATAAGAATCCTAGATTGTAGGGAGCGAACTCAACCTTCAAAGAAAACTCACTAGTCCATACAGCCAAATCTCTTACTCTCAAAATATCTATGCCATCATATTCGATGTCAAGTCTTCCACTGGTTCCTTCCAGCGATGCACCACTATTACCAGAGGTAAAATCACCACTGATTTCCATTTCATATACCAAGGTTTGAGTGCCTTGAATCATCTCAAACCTAATGTCCTTTACTTCCATAGTCGTATCCCCAGTAAGGGTATTAATCGAAGCGGTAACATTTGCTGATTGGATTAGACCTGCTACGTCGAACTGAGTTTCATATGTCCATTCGTCACCGATTCTCCAAGTGGGAACATCGTGAACATCAACTTCATCTTTAGTTTCTGAAGTGTTGAAAATAATATTTTCATCTTCCAATTCGAAATTGATATTTGCCAATGGTGCTGATAGCATCAGGACGAGAACAACAAGGCTGAGAATACCTCTGCGCATATTATCTCGTACACACTCTTAGTCTTGATGTTGTTCATTTAGTGAGTTATCACTAGTAACTAGGAATTGTTCACCATAATGTTGCCACTGCTCCATGGTCCAACCTTCGGGTAGACCCCCTTCAGGCAGAGGAGGTCCAACAATCTCCTCATCACTTTGGAAATCATCAAACGAAGGCGCCTCCAATGGTTTTTCAACGCTTGGAGCATCGTTTTCCCACACTGATTCCGGCTTCTTTTTCATGCGCCTTAATGCCAAAAGAATACATGTCATAATCAGTGTAACCGCTAATAATTGGGCGAATGGGCTTGCCTCATCCCCCATCAAAGATTCCATTACTTCCTCAAATGCAGTTCTGTCAGGGTCTTCAACCACGACAATCATTGTCTTTGATGCCGGATTCATTACATCTTCATCCCATGCTATTGCCTTGATTGTCCATGTACCTGCGTGTGTGAAAGTATGAGTGGAAATAATACCCACCGCATCAGCATCATTATCTTTGATACCATCACCATCTGAATCCCTCGTGCAGTCGACATCCCAGATGATCATTAAGCCTTCACGGTCGATTTGTGAATCGATAGTAGTAGATGCATCGAGGACTACTTGTTCTCCAGCAATAACTCCATTCAATTCCTTGATTCTAACAATCGGTGGCATGTTTATGACAGTGATTGTCTGTGTTGAAAAACTCCTAGCTCCGTCATTATCTGTAACATGGAATACTACTGTATGGTCTCCAGCATTTTGCCAAGACCAACTCATATTCTCACCAATGACGTCACAGTCATCGTCTGCAGAACCTGTTAGATCACTATCTTCTCCAGGGTCCATATCCCAGCAGATAACAAGACTCTCTCTATCCGAGGGAGTATCATATGCAACTCCAGTCATAGCGATGGTTTGACCTTCTGCAATCGCCATCATTTCTGGCAGGTCTTCAACGAGAGGCGGGACATTTACTACATCGATCCATCTTTCAATCCAACCACTTTCAACATCTTCAGAATCGATTGCTTTTACCCGTATAGTTTTGAGACCTTCATTATGCCAAACTGCAGGAACTGATGATTCTCTTCCATCGGTTTTCATTCCGAAATCCCATTCGTAAGATAGACTCTCCAAATCATCTTCAGAATCTTCAGCACGCGCAATTAGAATTACTTCTTGGTCTTCTTCGACACGCCAAGTCATCTGGTCTTCAGATTTGATTATCTCACCCATATCGTCTTGCATAGAAACAGTAACATCGTGAGGGGCGATATTTGTGAACACGATATCTATTGTCGCATAGGTTGATTCTCCATCATCATCGGTTCCAACAGCAGTGAATGTCGTGAGGCCTTCACTCCAAGATGTAGTAGTGCAAGTTCTGGTGTAATACCCCTCTTCACAGGTTGCGCTTGGCCAGTGAACATCAACAAGTCCAGGCCATGAGTCCTCCGAATCAGAGTCATTTGCAAATACGTACAAAGTGACTGGATGCTCTACCTTTACTTCAGAACGCTGCGAGAAAATCTCCACATTAGGTAAACGATTATCGACGGCTACATCGAGATAATCTGTAGTAGAATCTCCTTCTTCATCGTAAATGATTACAATCACCTGATAGATTCCATCATCTATCCAAGACCAATTTATCCAGCAATTATTTCGAGTAATGCTTTCCCATGCAATTGAGCGGCTTCCATCATCGTATGGGATGATGAATTCACACCAAATCTCTCCACCATCAGCATCAAATGAATTCGTGGCATTAATTTGCAAAATTTCATTTGTCAATCCACTGAGATTAGAAATCACCGAGGTGGGAGCACTACCAATGAATAGTGGTAGAGTTGCTAAATCATTGTTGAAATTAGCATCGTTCAAATTTAGGCCAGCGCGGTCTACTTCCCAATCTATTGTCAGATTATTTATTGACGCATTCTCATCGATATTCCATTGAATGGTAAATGTAAATTCCTCGTACAATTGTAGAGCAGGTAGATTTGAACTTATTTCCATTCCATCAGGGTATGTGATATGAACAGCGGTTGGAGTTGAGGTTGTAATTCCTCGGTTGTAGACTGGTAACTCGATTAAGAGTTGATCACCCGGTAGAACATTGAATCCAGAAATATAGTTGAGTGTAGTGAGTTCACCACTTCGATTGCGTAGAATACTCGCTCTTTCAAGAGCGGCGACCAAATCAAGGCCAACGATATTCTCATCGAGAGTTATTGTAGAGGTACCAATCATCGAACCAGAAATTGCGACGAGGCCATGACTTGCCCAATCGAAACTAGTCCACGAAGAATCCAGTTCTTGTCCGACATTGAAACTCGCCCAAGCAGTACCATTTGCGCCAGTAGTTACTGTGGTAGCAAAGGATGTACTTTCAAATCGAATTTCCACATCAGCCCCTGAAACGGGAGAGCCAGAAGCATCAGTGAGATTCGCCCAAACTTCCATCGGGGAGTTAAGGGCAGTGATTGTACTCGCACTTTCCACTGAAATTATATTTCGACGTGTTCCAGGGTTTTGATTTGATTCGACAGAATCAGAATCAACTGGAATGTATTGCTTGAGTCTAAAATCAATTACCAAACCAATATCTTCCTCGGTATGTGACCAAGCATAATTACGAACTTCTGGGCAATACCATTTGAAGGAAGTTTCTGTACCATTATCATCGTATGATTTTAGTTCATAGGAAGCATTACAACCGCCATATCCAATCTGTTCACCAAGTCCATTAATCGGCTTTCCAATATCGGTTACTTCCCAATTAGTGTGGTTTACTCCACTTGTTGGAGCAGGGAATGGTGTGATGTAATCCGAAGAGCCACTCCACGATGTCGATGAGGTGTATGTTGTATTCCAATTCTCTCCATCCCGTAAAGGAAAATCATAGTCATCTTTAGCCGGTTCGCGAGAGGTTGAAATTGTAATATCGGCAATCTGTTGTGTTAACGATGAGATGCCATATGGTACATATTCTACATCTAAGGAGAGAGCTGTATTAATTGTAGCAAGGTCACTAACTCTGACTACTTCATCAACTTGGTATTTGATGTAGAGATTTCCAGTATATCCATCTAATTGAACCCCGCCTTTGTCGAAATCAGCTGTTGATGAAGTGAGATAAACCATCGTCGAAAGATTGTCAATAATACGCTCTTCTATGGAATTAACGGTAGTAGTAGCATCACCGTTGATTTTGCCTACTGTAGCATCAACCCCTGCATCTTGAACTAGGGTAGTAGGATCGAATGCGCCAGCGTAAATCCACTTGTCACCAACTCTCCAATCAGGCACATCACTGACCCCAGGATCCACGCTTCCAAAAGCCCCCGCTTCTACTTCGGGAGGGATAATCAGCGCGGAGAACAGGATGATGAAAACCATCGCAACTTCGCGGCGCATGGCTGTGCCATGCCTCCTTTCATTACAAGAAGATGAGGGCGGCTCTAGTCAATGAGAGGAGTAGAATTACCCAAAATACACGATTTAGAATGAAATGGGTGAGTTCAGGAGTGAGGCTTTTCCAGCCTAGTGACCTGAACAGGTCCATTGTGAATAAGCGCTCAACACCATCATTTCGCACTTTCATTTCCAGCTCGGTTAGAACGCAACAGTCCCATATTACCCAATTTAGTTTGACTAAAACGATCAAAGGGATGTGCCCGAAATACCATGGTTCCGGAACCGCCCAGCCAATAGTGCCGAAAAGGAATACGATAAGGTGAATGAACCAAACGACTCCCCCCGCGATGCGACCCATGAATTTGTGTGGAAGAAGGCCAGCAATAGACTCTTGTCCACCAGCGGTCTCGCAACATCATGCGCTGGTTCGCCTACAATGGTGATGCTGATGGAATATGTTCCATGGTTATCCGCGGATTAGTCCATGGCATCGAAGGAGAGCGAGTTACCGGAGTCAAGCGTGATATCGAACTTCTAGAGAGAGTTGATGCAAAGCCAGGCGACGAGGTAATTGTGATGGATATTTCATTGGCACGAAACCATGATAGAGCAAAACATCTTGCGGATTCAGGCGCTTCAATAACATGGTTTGATCACCATTTACAAGGTGAGCCAATTCCCGAAATAACCTCACACATAGACACCTCAGCAAATGTGTGTACCGCACTACTCGTGAGTCGAGTATTAGGCAGTGGCGAGGATTGGGCGATGGTTGCCTTGCATGGAGATGGACTAGGAGCACACTCCAGCAGAGATGACCTTGCAGAATTGGGCGAACTTCTCAATTACAATGGATATGGTTTCAGTCTAGCCGACCTTCATTTTCATCCTGATGAATTGATGGTAGCGTGCCTTGAAGCGGGAAGTCCAGAGGTATTCATGCAAAGCGAGACATTCTTTCGCTTAAGGTCCGGATTTGCAGAAGATATTGCCCATTGTGATAGTATTGAAATCGTGGATGGAATTCACATGTTACCCGATGAGCCATGGGCTCGCAGAGTGGTTGGAGTCTATGCTCATCGCTTGAATCGAGGAGGAGGTGGACCCCATGTAATCGCAATCGATAGAGGGGAAACATTGCAAATTTCAGTCAGGGGCGAGAATGGTATTGGTGAACTCTGTGCCAAGTTTGGTGGAGGCGGTAGAGAAACGGCAGGCGGCATCGATACTCTCCCGAAGGGAGAGATACCAGCCTTGATGAATGAGATAAGTACCCGAAGGTAATACTGAGGTGTGCTTATGCAGGATAGGATGACTCACCTTCAGCGACTTGAAGCCGAGGCCATTCACATCATGCGAGAGGTTGTTGCCGAAGCAGAAAATCCAGTAATGCTCTATTCGGTAGGCAAGGATTCTTCGGTGATGTTACATTTGGCAATGAAGGCGTTTCACCCTTCTAAGCCACCATTTCCGATAATGCATATCGATACGATGTGGAAATTTTCAGAGATGATTGAATTTAGAGATAAAATGGCATCTGACCTTGGTCTAGATCTCATTGTACACATCAATCCTGAAGGCCAAGAAATGGGAATGAATCCATTTGTTCACGGCTCAGCCGTACATACTGATGTGATGAAAACTCAAGGTCTGAAACAGGCACTAGACGCCCATGGATTTGATGTGGCCTTTGGCGGTGCACGACGAGATGAAGAGAAGAGCCGTGCAAAAGAACGCATATTCTCTTTCAGAACTAGCGACCATCGCTGGGACCCAAAGCGGCAACGACCTGAATTATGGAACGTATTCAATTCACGAAAAGCACAGGGCGAATCGATTCGTGTTTTCCCTTTATCAAATTGGACTGAACTTGATATTTGGCAATATATCCATTTGGAGAATATTCCAATCGTACCACTCTATCTCTCAAAAGAAAGGCCAGTTGTCGAGAGAGACGGCGTGCTTGTTCTTGTCGACGACGAGAGAATTCCCCTTGAAGAAGGCGAAGAACCAATGATGAAAATGGTCCGATTTCGGACCCTTGGTTGTTATCCATTAACCGGCGCAGTCGAATCTGAAGCCACCACTCTCCCGCAAGTCATCCAAGAGATGCTACTTACCACCACTTCAGAGAGGCAAGGTCGAGTGATTGACTTCGATAGTTCAGCCTCGATGGAGAAGAAGAAGAAAGAGGGGTATTTCTGATGGCGCACGTCAGTGACCTTATCGCAACGGACATCGAGTCCTACCTTGCTACCCATGAGCAAAAAGGCCTCCTTAGATTCATTACATGTGGCTCAGTCGATGACGGTAAATCCACTTTGATAGGACGGATGTTGTACGAATCACACATGTTATTCGACGATCATCTCACTGCTCTCGAGGCTGATTCCAAGAGGGTTGGGACGCAGGATGGAGAAATCGATTTCGCTTTACTTGTAGATGGTTTAGCTGCTGAAAGGGAACAAGGCATCACAATCGATGTAGCATATCGATTCTTTTCGACCGAGAAGCGCAAATACATCGTAGCCGATACCCCCGGCCATGAAGAATATACTCGTAACATGGCAACTGGAGCCTCAACAGCAGATGTTGCAATTATCTTAATCGATGCAAGACAAGGCGTACTTACTCAAACTAGGAGGCACAGTTTCATCGTCAGCATGGTTGGCGTGAAGAAGGTCCTGTTAGCAGTAAACAAACTCGACCTCGTAGATTATTCACAAGAAGTCTATGACTCCATAGTTTCAGAATACAAGAAATTTGCATCTGAAGCACTCGAACTTGAAGAAATAACTTCGATTCCAATTTCAGCACTGAAGGGAGATAATATCGTTGACAATAGCGAGAATACCCCTTGGTATGACGGACAAACTGTGATGGGATATCTCGAGAGTGTTGAGGTTGAATCTGCGGCACAAATGCGCCCATTCCGCATGCCAGTACAGTGGGTCAATCGCCCGAATCTCGATTTCCGTGGTTTCTCTGGTTTAGTTGCAAGTGGCACAGTTTCACCTGGAGACAAGGTTAGGATTCTACCAAGTGGCACTGAATCTACTATCGATAAAATCGTCACTTGGGAAGGAGACTTACCGCTTGCAGGAGCTGGTCGGTCAATCACTATTACACTCACAGAAGAGGTCGATGTTTCCCGGGGTGATATCATCACTACTGCTGAACACCCCTGTTCGTTGGCTGACCAATTTCAAGCCCGAGTTCTATGGATGCACGAATCTGCAATGATGCCCGGGCGTCAGTATTTGTTCAAATCCAGTACGCAAATAACAGGAATGAACCTCACTAGACTGAAGCATAGAATTGATGTTAATACACTTGTTGAACTTCCTGCTAAAGTGCTTGACCTCAACGAGATTGGAATCTGTAATATTTCTCTACATGAGAGGATTGCATTCGATCCATATGATGAGGATGCAACCATGGGTGGCTTCATCATCATGGACCGCTTAACCAATGAAACTGTGGGGATGGGTCTCATTGACTTCGCTCTTCGAAGGGCCGATAATATCCATTGGCAAGCAATGGATGTCAGCAAGGAAAGTCGGTCAGAGTCAAAAGGGCAGAAAGCGATGATGCTCTGGTTAACCGGGCTTTCCGGTTCTGGGAAATCAAGCATTGCAAATATTCTGGAAAAGAAACTCCATGCACTTGGCCGTCATACAATAACGCTTGACGGTGATAATGTAAGGCACGGTCTCAATCAAGATTTAGGATTCACTCCTGCGGATAGAGTTGAAAATATTCGTCGCATCGGCGAAGTGGGTAAATTGATGCTCGATGCAGGACTAATCTGCATTACATCATTTATTTCGCCATTTGCAAGCGAGCGAGATATGGCGAGGTCACTGGTCCAAGAAGGAGAGTTCATCGAGGTATTCATCGATACTCCTCTCGAGGTGTGTGAACAGCGTGATGTCAAGGGGTTATACGCAAAAGCCCGCGCCGGAGAGTTGCCTAATTTCACTGGAATTTCGAGCCCTTATGAGGAGCCCGTGAATCCCGAAATCCGAATCGACACTACTGAAATGAGTGCCGAAGAAGCAGCCGATGCTATCATCGAACACATTCAAAATAATGCTTGAAGTCTATTTGCGACTTCACTCCATTGTAAGGAATCTCTTAGTTTGACAATGGCTTTTTTGGAAGCATCCATCTGTGATTCATCAATGGCTTGAATTCCCTTGACAATATCGTCGACTGAAGTTCCAGGAAGTCTAATTGCACCTTCGATATCATCGAAAATTGGGATGGGAGTGACGGCAAGGGGGGCTCCAGATGCAACCCCCATTCGAACCGCTCCGGATGCGCTTTCCTTTGTGTTTTGATATGGGAATACTAGAAGGTCACAACCTGCAAGAGTCTTGACTGCAACTTCATCATCCAAAAATTCGGTAATGATTTGCACTCTATTTTCCAGACCATGTTTTGTAATAAGGCGTTTGCACTTGTCCAAAGTTTTTCCAGTTCCTTCTCGAACCGCACATAATAGCAGAAGAGAATCCCAACCCTCCAATCTTGCAAAGGCCTCGATCAATTCGACTTGACCTTTGTGTGGTAAGAGGAATCCAAAAGTTGCAATTGTCTTTCCACTGAGTTCCAATCCTTCAGTATCTTCTGAAGGAGGAGGATAAATCCCATGAGGTATCATTGTGACATTTGCTTTAATCCCAAGTGCTGAGAGGTTCTCGACATCAGCATTTGAATGTACCATTACAGTAGAAACAGTTCGGAGTCCTTCAATTGCTTTTTCGATGCGCTTTGAAGGGAAAACAAGAGAACGGTCTCTCGTATTATGCATTGTAATAATGACCTTAATCTCCATTCTAGAAAGGGTCAACAATAATTCGTTTAGATATGAAAATCTCAACAATCCTGGTTGGTGTTGGATAATGATTTTTTCAATTCCAAGAATCGAAATCTGCGATAGGATTCCAGAAAAATCATTGGTGTCTCTTTCCCAACACGGGATGACGTCTTTGCTTCCCTTTTCACCTTCGCCTTTTTGACAAAGAATCGTTATTTCCTCGTCAAACTCACGCGATAGGAATGCGGAGTATGTGGCGATACCGCACCTGATATCCCAGGTTGTAATCCAACCAATCATGGTCAATCAGAGCAGGTCTGCCAGCTCGTCCTGGATAATCTGTACCGCTTCAAGAATCTCGTCCTTGTGGCGTGCACCAGTGATTACCATCTTTCCGGATCCGAAAATAAGACAGACAACCTTAGGGTAGTCAAGGCGGTAAATCAGTCCCGGGAACTGCTCTGGCTCATATTCGACCTTGTCGAATGGAAGGTGGAAGGTTAGGTTGTTCAAGTTCAACTTTCGAGGTAGTCCAGCAAGTGGGTCTCCTTTCTTCATCTCTTGAGTATCCATTCTCTGAAGTCCATCGTAGTCTTCAGGGTAGTGAAGTGCATATGTTGCAACCATATTCTGGACTTCGATTTCGACGTCCTTCAAATCCCATGTGGTAATTCCTGCTGAGCGCAAATCATCGATCATTCGCTCAATACCTGTGTGGATGTTATCCTCATTCTTTCCACCAGTGCATACTGCACGGCCGGAGCGGAACATTAGGATTGCGAGTTTTGGTTCAGTTACACGGTAGACAACACCAGGAAACTGCTCGGGTTCATATTCACAATTCAACTGAATTGCGATATCCGGCAGGTCTAATTCTTCCGCAACGCGGGTGCTGGCGACAACATTGACAACAGTAAGACGGTCCTCATCGTTCATGTGACGGCGGATTATATACCCCTATATAAGGCAAATCCGTCATTCAAAGGGGTTCCAAAGTGGTGAATCAGCCTCGCTGTCTACCTCTAAACCGTGCGCTCCGAGCCTAGAAATCAAGGTGCGCCCTCCAGCAAGCTCAATTGCCTCACTTGTTGCTCTTGCATCTCGGGTTAGAGCAATCATACAACCACCACCTCCAGCACCAGTTAATTTCACTCCAAGGGAAGAAGGTGCAGCTGCCGCGATTAGATTCTCTAATTCAGGACAAGAGACTCCAAGATTTCTCAAGAGGAGATGATTTTCACTCATTGCTCTACCAACACCTTCCATATCCCCATTCATCAGTGCAGATATTCCTCTTCGAGCGATAATTCCAATCGTCTCAATCTCCAACATTCTCTCGGGTTCAGATTCCAATGTTCTTGCAACAATTGCTACTTGTTCAGCGGTAGGGGCACGAATACCAGTATTGCCAATTACAAGCCAAACATCCTCCATGCTCTCTGGTAGTTCTACCGAATGAACTTCCCAAGAAACATCATTTAAATTTCTTGAATATAGCCAATTCAGATCCTTTTCTATTTTGTTAGAAAGTACGATACAACCACCGTGAGCACATGTGCTAGAATCGATTGGTGATGCCTTGCCACCTTGGGCCGCAGCCTCAACAGCATGGGCGAGAATTGCACATTCATCCTCATCGACCGCTTTGGCCCCGTTGTAGATTTCATCTCCTTTGTCAGCAGACCATGGACCTTCGTAAACTCCATTTGGCCTTGATGCAGTCCAGCCTTCCGACCAGTCGTCATCCTTGATTTGACGGCCTCGAGCACACCTTAGTGCAGCGGAAGCAGCAACAGATAAGGCCGCAGATGAACCAAGTCCTGAAGCAGCAGGAATCGTTCCTATGACCTTTATTGAAAGTGAAGGTCCATTAGCCCATAGTCGCTGTTTTAGTGCCTCGACATGTGGATGCTTATGTGGAGAGAAACGCAAGCCGTCAATCTTCCAGTCCTCACTGACTTCGATGTTTACTGCCATTCGTTGATCGATGGCTACAGCAACCGCAGGTTGCCCGTAAACTACCGCATGCTCTCCGAAGAGGATGCACTTGCCGGGCGCGCTCGCCTGCACCATGTTCATGCGTTGCGTCCCCGGTACTTCTCCGTTGGGTTGAAGTCGTGAGCCCACTTCGTGGGCTTAATGCAGCACCCACTCGATGTCAGCTATTCGGGTATATCCGGTTGGTACATCCTTCTGGTTCTCGGTGTAGTTTCAATTGGTTTCTTTTCTTACCAAGTCATCAAAGCAACACGGCTTGTTAGGCTCGGCGCAAAAGATAATCGCTTCGATTCATGGGGTAAGCGCCTCAAAGAAACAGCATCTGTTTGGCTTGGCCAACGCAAGGTATTGGAAGACCCTGTAGCGGGAGGAATGCACGTTCTCATGTTCTGGGGATTCCTCATGCTTTCCACGGACATGTTCGACCTTGCATCGGGAAATAGGTTCTCTGAATATCTATTGCCAGATTTGCTTAACCCTGCTTGGAATGCGATGGTTGAACTTGGATATACCAGCGCCTTAATCGGTTGTTTCCTCGCACTAAATCGCAGGGTGCTTTTCACTCCTGAGAAATTGAAGGGCAAGAGCCAACTCGAAGGTAATGTCATTCTATTATTGATAATGACAATCTGTACTACTGCTTTCGTGGTTGAAGCAGGAGAGGGTCCTCACAAGACTTGGGAAATGATTGGTGCATGGGTTGCCGATACATATTCGCCTAGTCAAAGCACTGTAAATATCGCATACTGGGCACATATGGTGGCGATTTGCACCTTCCTTTTCCTAATACCATTATCCAAACATATGCACTTAGTAATGGCATTACCAAATGTTTTCTTTTTCGATACCCAGCCTGTTGGTAAGATGCGTCCTCTCCAAATGGATGAAAATGGAACAGCGGTCCCTCTCGATGATCTAGACATAGAGACATTTGGGGCCTCTCAGTATACACAACTAACCTGGCGCAGTTTGATTGATGGTTGGGCTTGTACTTCCTGTGCGCGATGTCAAGATGTTTGTCCCGCATATGCTAGTGGAAAAGCCCTCAACCCTATGCAGATTATTCACGATGTCAGAGGATATGCAAACGACCATGCTCAATTACTTCTCAAGGGAGAACAACCCGAGGAGGACATTATCACTCGTTTTGGTGAAGAAGCGATTTGGGCTTGTACAACTTGCAATGCATGTGTCGATGTTTGCCCGGTAAATATCGAGCATGTACCAAAATTGACC
>Ga0208639_1000795_pt1 | contig 23145 bp, 24 predicted proteins | sample ETNtaG_33_FD_185772 | JGI IMG/M metagenome (GOLD analysis project Ga0208639, IMG submission 185772) | Marine microbial and viral communities from oxygen minimum zone, Eastern Pacific Ocean - ETNP201310SV76 (SPAdes) (version 2) | ecosystem: Environmental > Aquatic > Marine > Oceanic ...
GTCTGACAAAAAAGATTTAGCTTTAAAAGCTATTGATAATGCATTAGAGAGAGTGGAGTATGAACAAAGAGGAGAGAGTCCTCCGCTAGGTGTTAGATTAAAAGATGCTTTATTCAAAAAACTAGTATTTAAAAAATTTAAAGATGGATTAGGTATTTCAAATACTGAATATTTTGTAACTGCTGCTGCAGCTATGAATCCAGATTTACAAAAATGGTTTCATGCAATAGACATAAATGTTACAGAAATATATGGTATGACAGAAAATACTGGACCAACAACAATAGGTGTTGCAGATAATGCAGCTGATTTTATAACTTCAAAATTAAAATCTAATGGTGTTGCTGTACCTAAAGTTCTAAATCCAATTGGTAAAGTTGGTATACCGATAGCTGGCACTGAAATAAAGATCTTAGAAGATGGGGAGCTGTGTCAGAAGGGCCCCCATGTTTCACAGGGTTATTACAAAGCAGATACTGAAACTAAAGAATCTTTCGATTCTGATGGTTGGCTGCATACTGGTGATTTAGCACAAATTGATGATGATGGATATGTAAAGATTATAGGACGAAAAAAAGAAATACTAATTACTTCAGCAGGTAAGAATATAGCACCTGTTGAGGTTGAAGATTTGGTAAAGCCGCATCCATTAATAGGTCAAGTATGTGTTGTAGGTGATGGTAAGAAATACTTAACAGCCTTAGTTGTTCTTGATGGTGATGGGGGAGCAGAAAAATGGGCAGAAGATAATTCTGTAGCTTATGATATAAGTTCAATGTCAAAGGATGAAAAAGTAATATCAGCAGTTCAAGAACAAGTTGACCTTGCAAATAGTAAGGTTGCACAAGTTCAACAGATTAAAAAGTTTACAATACTAGAAAATGAATGGACTGATACTAGTGGAGAGTTAACTCCAACATTAAAACTAAAAAGAAATGTAATTGCTGAAACATATAATAATGAAATTGAATCAATGTATAAGGAGGGTTAAAAATGGCTCAAGTATCATTTGAAGACAAGACTGTAATAGTAACTGGGGCAGGAAATGGTCTTGGAAAGTCATATGCTCTCGAATTTGCTAAAAGAGGAGCAAATGTAGTAGTTAATGATTTAGGAGGCTCAGTTGATGGTTCTGGTTCAGCAAGTTCTCCAGCAGATGAGGTAGTTGATGAGATAAAAAATAATGGTGGCAATGCTGTAGCTAATTATGATTCTGTAGCATCAAAAGAAGGAGGGGAGTCAATTGTTAGTTCTGCAATTGATACTTTCGGAGGTCTTCATGCTGTTGTAAATAACGCAGGAATCTTGAGAGATAAAAGTTTTGCAAAAATGACAGAGGAAGATTTTGACGCTGTACTTGATGTTCACTTAAAAGGAACATTTTTTGTTTGCCAACCAGCATTTACTCATATGAAAGATAATGGATATGGAAGATTTGTAAATGTTGCCTCTCCGTCTGGATTGTTTGGAAACTTTGGACAGTCAAATTATGGAGCTGCAAAGATGGGAATTGTTGGATTAACTAACATAATTGCTATTGAAGGTGCTAAGTATAATATTAATGCTAATGTTCTTGCACCTAATGCAACCACAAGAATGACTGAAGAATTATTTGGTGAAGAGTTTGCTAAATTATTTAAAGTAGAGCAAGTAACTCCTTTAGTTGTATATTTAGCTTCAGAGGCTTGTAATACAACACACGAGATATTTTCTGCTGGAGCAGGAAGATATGCAAGAGTAGGCATAAATACACATAAAGGATATATTAATCCAGAAGCAACTGCTGATGATATTTCAGAAAATATAGAAGATATAAGAACAATTAAGGATGGAACATATCCAATGAATAATGCTGATGAATTCATGATAATTCAACAAGCTCTCCAAGGAGAATAATTGTCTGATACAAAAACGGATATAAGCAATCCAGAAGTTCTAGTTAAAGAAAAGCTCGATGAATTAATTAGTTTCAGGAAAACAGCAGATTCAATGCATGATTTTTGGTCAAAACAATATGACCTTGGATTAGCTTGGGTTCATTTTCCGGTTGGTACAGGTGGACTAGATCTTAATCCTAAATTCCAATTGATGATAAATGAAACATTAAGGAAAGAAGGCATCTCTATTAACAATAGAATTGCTAACATCCTTGGGATAGGAATGGGAGCGCCAACCATTTCTGAATATGGAACTGAAGAGCAAAAAAATAAATATCTTAGACCTATGTTTGCTGCTGAAGAAATCTGGTGCCAAATGTTTTCAGAACCAGGATCTGGGTCTGATTTAGCAAGTTTATCAACAAAAGCTGTTGATGATGGTGACGGTTATATTGTTAATGGACAAAAAGTATGGACAACATTAGGTCACTTAGCTAAATGGGGGTTATTAGTAGCAAGAACTGATCCTAATGTACCAAAACATAGAGGATTAACTTTCTTTATTGTAGATATGGAATCTGAAGGAGTAGAAGTAAGGCCTTTAAGGCAGATAACTGGAGAAGCTGAATTTAATGAAGTTTATTTTACTGATGTAAAAATTCCTAAAGAAAATGTTTTAGGAGAAGTTGGAGATGGTTGGAGAGTTTCTTTAGCAATATTGATGAATGAAAGAGTCGCAATTGGTGGAAATGTAAGAGAAAGAGGAGCAGGAGCTCCAGGACATCTTGTACAACTATGGAAAGATAAAGAATTAGATGATCCAGTTATTAAAGATCAATTAATGGAATTATGGATTCAACAAGAAGCTGTCAGGCTAACTAACTTGAGAGCTACTCAATTAAGAGAGAAAGGTACTCCCGGTCCTGAAGGATCAACAAGCAAACTTCATGAAGCTGAAATAAACAAAGCTTCATACGAATTTGGAATGGACATGTTAGGTAATGATGGTCTTTTATTTCCAAGAGGGTATGCTTTATCACAGCCTGAATTAAATTTTGATAATGACTCCTTTGGTTTTACTGACACACAAAGTTTATTTCTAAGAGCAAGAGCTAATTCCATAGAGGGTGGTACTTCAGAAATAATGAGAAATATTATTGCAGAAAGGGTACTTGGTTTACCAAGTGAACCAAGTCTTGATAAAGATAAAGCTTGGAAAGATATACCAAGATCTTAATTCTGAATTATTAAACAATACTTTCCAGTATCTACTCTTACTTTCAATACATCTGAGTTGGTAATATTTCTAAGAGTTTTAGAAGATCCATATTGTATGTTTTCATTTTTAATATTCCATCTTGCGCCATTTATTGACACACCATTGAGGTTAGATAACGGGATTAAACTAAATACTTTTCCACCTTCAGTTTTTATTAATTCTGAATTAGGAAATATTATATTTTGATTCGATTGCTTCCATTCAATATTTTCTTTTTTGTGAAAAGCTGAAATACTTAATAAATTTCCAAATAAATGATCAACATCTCCTGATTCACCACCGATTATTGTAATATTTTTAGCATTATTAATTTTTAAGTAATCAAGAGTTAATTCGAAATCAGTTTTATCTTTATCAACTTCATAATTTATTATTTCAGCGTTATCTTTTTTTGCTCTATCTAAAGTTTTTGCATTAATTGAATCTAAATCTCCAATAATTAGATTAGGGATTAAAAATAATTTATATAAATAATCTGTTCCCGAGTCAACACCCACTATAAAATCATATTTTTCTAGCTGATCTCTACTAATCGAACATTCACCCGCAAGTGATACAATTACATTTTTCATTTAACTATTTGCACATATCCAGTTTTTACTAATATTAAGTATATGACTGATGAATTTAAATTTCATATCGGAGACACAGCAGTAGATAAAATTCTTGAACTTAAGGATCAGGAACCTGGAGATAAAGAATATGCTCTATTTCTCCAAATCGATGGAGTTCATGAAAATCAATTTACTTATGATTTGAGCTTTCTTGACTTAGAAGCAGTTAAATCAGATGATAAAAGAGTCGACTTTAAAGAATTGCCTGTTGTAATAGCTAATAAAGATGTAGAAAATTTTAATGGAGCAAGCTTAGAAATGTCAAAAGATCCAGATGCTCCAGGTTTAGAGATGGATAACCCAAATACTCCTAGCCCTGCAATGTTTGGCAATCCTGAGGACTTACCTGAGTTAAAAGGAGAGTTAGCTGAAAAAGTTCAACAAGTTTTAGAAAATCAAATTAATCCTGCAATTGCTTCTCATGGAGGAGCTGCTCAATTAGTGGGAGTCGAAAATCAAGATATTTATTTAAGACTTGGTGGAGGATGTCAGGGGTGTGGAATGGCTCAAGTTACATTGCAGCAAGGAATAGAAGCATCATTAAGAGAAGCTATACCTGAGATTGGAAATATTATAGATGCAACTGATCACGCATCTGGTCAAAATCCTTATTTTGAATCTTCATCGCATTCACATTGATTAGAATTTAATTACAGTTTTTCCAATATTTTTTCTATTTAAAAAATTATCTAAGGCTAACGAAGTTTCTTCAAGTGTATAAATATTCTTAGGAGTTATATTTAATTTATTATCATTTACAAACGAAACTAACTCAACAAAGTCTTCAGCAGTTTCTTTTGGAGATGTATTTGTCCAACGGCCCCACCAGACTCCGACTATAGAAACACCTTTTACTAAAGTTAAATTAAGAGAAATCTTTGGAATTTCACCATTGGCAAATCCTATTACTAGATGTCTTCCATTAAAAGCAGTCGCTCTTAATGCTTGCTCAGAGACTTCACCACCAACAGGGTCCATGACAATATCTACGCCTTTCCCACCAGTTAAGCTTTTAACTGTTTCTTTTAAATCAACTTGATCATACCTAACTACTTCATCAGCACCTAAACTTTTAACGTATTCTTCTTTATCGTCAGATCCAACTGCACAAATTGTTTTTAAGCCCATAACTTGAGCTAACTGAATAGAAGCAGTCCCTATTCCACCAGATGCACCTAGTACTAATAGAGTTTCTCCATTATTAGCATTAGCCCTTCTTTTGAGTGCGTAATATGTTGTTCCATAATTAATTGGTAAACTTGCTCCAGCTAAAGGATCAAAATCGTTGTTTACTGGGATTACTAAATTTTTGTTTAAAGCTACATATTCAGCAAAACCACCAACAGGTGGTAGTCCTATAACTTTTGAACCAATTGGTATTTCTACATTAGCTCCTTTATCTTCAATTACTCCACAGACTTCGTTTCCTGGAGTAAAAGGAGGGTCTAAAACTATTTGATATTTCCCTTGTACTAATAATGCATCAGGAAAGTTAACTCCAGCAGCCTCAACTTTAATTAATACATCTTCTTCAGTAACACTTGGTTTATCAATTTCTTTTATTTCTAAAAGACTTGGTTCTCCTAGTTTTGTACATACAACTGACTTCATAATTTAATCCCTTTCCTTTACTCCAGATAATTTTTTTGCGAAATCTTTTTTCTCTTCAATATCAACTTTTCTTCTTATTTGGACTCTTTGAGCTTGTGGAGACCCTGCTCCATGCAAAGACTCTGTTAAGTAAGCTACAGCATTTCTACCAAGTGTCATATTTTCAATTAATCTCAATATTTTGACTCTATCTTCAGCGTTAATATCATCTTTTCCTTTTAAATATTTTTTTAAATCTTTTGACATGTTGCCTTCATTGAAGTCAATCCCTGAAGGCATAGAACCAACTAAGCCACCCGCTAAATCTTGTGCGAGCCTTCCAATTTCAAAAGTTTCTTTAGTGACATGTTGTTTACAAACATTTGCCAATAAATCATCATTAATATAATTTCCAGATTTAGTTTCAGAGCCTTGAAGTGATGATGCTATTCCAGTTGCATAAATAGTTTCATTTAATTTATTCATTTCAACAATTTTGTCTTTAATGTGCGAAGCATTTTCTACTCCGTTATATTCGGCAATAGTTGCAGCCGCTCCAATTAGTACATCACCAACTCCTGCTTTGCATACGTAAGATCTTCTGTGATATGTAGTAAACCTTTCTACAAGCATTGAAGCATAATCATACTCTCCGTTCATGAAAATATATTCATTAGGGATGAAAACATTATCAAAAATAACCATCGCTTCCTGCCCGGCAAAATATTTATTACCTACGTCATATTCTCCAGGCTCCATACTTCTTGTGTCACAAGACTGTCTTCCGTAAATGTATGTTATCCCATCTGCATCTACTGGAATTGCTCCAACAATTGCATAGTCCTTATCATTTTCAGACAACCTGAGAGTTGGCATAACAACCATCCAATGAGAGTTAATACAACCAGTTTGATGTGCTTTAGCGCCTTTAACATATACACCTTTTTCATTTCTATCAACTATTCTCAAATACAAATCTTCATCTTCTTGTTCGTGTGGTAACTTGGATCTATCACCTTTGACATCTGTCATAGCACCACCGATGACTAAATTGTATTTATGCATTTCAGTTAAAAATGATTTAAAGTTTTCGTGATACGGTGTATTATATTTTTCGTCAATTTCAAAGGTTACAGAATGCAATGCATTAAATGCATCCATACCTACACATCTTTGAAAACATGTACCAGTTAATTGTCCAAGTTTTCTTTGCATTTTGTTTTGAAGAAATAGATCTTCACTATTTTCAGCAATATGCAAAAATCTGTTTATATTTTCGCCAGTATAGGGAGATTTCACAGATGCTAATTCAGGCTCTTTAACAGCTAATTCATAAGTTTCAGCCATTGCTTCTATACTTGGTTTTATAATTGGATGAGTTAATGGATCTTTTACAAGTTCACCCATTAAATAGATTGTTAAATCCCTATTAGAAATTGACTTTAGGTAGTCTTCTTTATTTGAAATTTTCTCCATACAATATTATAGAATTTCATGAGAGGCGAAGGCTTTTTAAAGTTGAATTTTAATTAAATAACTTCAAAAAGTCCTGCAGCACCCATTCCACCGCCAACACACATAGTTACTACTACATATTTGGCGCCTCTTCTCTTACCTTCCATAAGTGCATGCATAGTCATACGAGATCCAGTCATCCCGTAAGGGTGACCAATTGATATAGATCCACCGTTAACATTGTAAATTTCATTATCGATACCAATTTGATCTCTACAATATAAAGCTTGAACTGCGAATGCTTCATTTAATTCCCAAAGCCCAATGTCGTCAACTGTTAGATTAAATCTCTCTAACAACTTTGGAACTGCATATATAGGACCAATCCCCATTTCTTCAGGTGCTAATCCAGCCACAGACATTCCTCTATAGTATCCAATAGGACTTAACCCTTTTTTTTCAGCAACCTTTGCTTCCATAACTACAACGGAAGCGGAACCATCAGAAAGTTGAGAAGCATTTCCTGCAGTAATACACTTTCCTTCACCATACACAGGCATAAGTGAAGAGAGTCCTTCTAGGTTTGTTTCTGGTCTGTTTCCCTCGTCTTTTTCTAAAGTTACTTCTTCTTCAGAAATTTCACCAGACTCTTTATCTTTTACTAATTTAGTTGTAGTAGTTGATATAACTTCATCAGCATAAATTCCAGATTCTTGTGCTGAGGCTGTTCTTTGTTGACTCTGAAGAGAGTATTCATCTTGATCTTCTCTACTTACATTATATTTTTCAGCAACGTTATCAGCTGTCTCTATCATCGGCATATATGCGTGTTGAGCATGTTCAGTTACATTAGGATCTATATCTAATCTAATTTCTGCAGTTTGAACTAATGAAATAGACTCAACACCCCCAGCAACAACTGTATCCATGTTATCTGTAATAATTTGTTTAGAAGCAGTAGCTATAGCCATCATTCCTGAAGAGCATTGTCTATCAATAGTCATACCAGAAACAGTATTTGGAAGTCCTGCAGCTATTCCTCCAAGCCTTCCGATATTTAATGCTTGAGACCCTTGTTGCTGTGCACAACCCATTACGACATCTTCAACTTCTTCTGGATCAATTCCAGCTCTACTAACAGCTTCCTTTATGGAATAGGAAGCAAGTGTAGGAGCCGCTGTATTGTTATAGGCCCCTCTATAAGCTTTTCCTATTGGCGTTCTAGCTGCTGATACAATTACTGCTTCTCTCATTAAAATCTCCTTATTATTCTGTAGTAACAAAAAGAGCAAGCGTTTCAGCTATAGCTGCTGGCTTCTCTTTACCTTCAATTTCTATAGTAACATCTGACTTAAGTAACCATCTGTTGCCTGCCTTTTCTTGAACATCTGAGAGTACAAACCTACCTCTGATTTTACTATCTACAGGAACAGCTTCTAAAAATCGAACTTTGTCAGTACCATAGTTAACTGCCATCTGAATATTCTCTGGAATTATTCCATTATCAGCTGAAAGATAGGGTAGAAGACTAAGAGTTAAAAACCCGTGAGCTATAGTAGTTCCCCAAGGAGTATTTTTGGCCATTTCTGGATCAACATGTATAAATTGATGGTCGTTAGTAGCATCAGCAAATTTATTGATTCTTTCTTGGGTTACTTCAAACCAATCTGATACTCCTACTTCTTGTCCTAAGTAATCTTTTAATTCTTGTGCTGGAACTACTTTCATATTATCTCCTTAATTAAGTTTGTATTTGCAGCTTTCCTTGCAAACATTAAAGTGCTTTCTTTAAATAATTCTATTTCTTTTTCATCAATTTTTCCATAAGAACCATGAGAAAATCTTATATAGACTCCTTCCATTATCATTGCATGTTTCCAAAAAGATAATCTAGTATAAAATTCAATATCATTAATTTTTAGACTTGTTTTATTTTCATACAATTCAATTAATTTATCCCTGGATGAAAAGCCATCCGAAAGACTTGGAGAATAAATAAATGGGGTATCTTCTTCTTTTGGATTAGTCCATGAAGCAATAATTGTTCCAAGATCAGCTAGAGGGTCTCCTATTGTACAAAGTTCCCAATCCAACACAGCAGCAACTGATTCATTTTTTACTCTTACATTATCTAATCTATAATCTCCATGGACTATAGAAATTCTTTGTTGTTTAGGTATATTTTCAAATAATAATTTTGTTGCAATATCTAAATCTTTTATCTCTCTTACTTTTTGTGCTTCAAATTGCTTATTCCATCTTTTTAGTTGTCTTTCAACATACCCGTTATGCTTACCAAGATCTGAAAGTTCTGAATTTACCACATCAAAATTATGAATAGTTGAGATTGTTTCTATAAATGAAGTTGAAATATTTTCTTTGTCCTTATCGGAATATTTATCTGCATCTATATTTGTTGAAATTGTTTCTCCATCTATATATTCCATTATGTAAAAATCGTCTTCACAAACTTCTTTTTGTGTATAAAGAAATACAGGCTTCGGAACTTTAATATTGTTCTTAGAAAGAACATCAATAATTTTATATTCTCGAGACATGTTATGTGCTGATTCAAGTTTTTCACCATATGGGGGTCTTCTTAGAACGTAAGTATTATCATCATCAAATATTTTGAAAGTAATATTTGATCTGCCAACTTTAAATTTTTCATGTTGAAAATTAACGTTTATATCAACATTCTGTGAAATCAAATTCCTTATAGATTCGTCAAAAAATTCCATTAAATAATATATTACTCAAAGTTTCTTTAGTAATGCTGCATTAATTGATACAATAAATTGTGGATTTTAATTACTCAAAAGAATCAGTTGAATTACAAGAAAAATTAGTTAAATTCTTTGATGATCATATATATCCTAACGAAATTAGTTACGATAAAGCAATTGAAGATTCAGGAGATCCACTACACATACCAGCTGTTTTAGATGACCTAAAAGAAGAAGCAAAAAAGCTTGACCTCTGGAATTTATTTTTACCTGATAAAAATCATGGTCCTGGCCTTTCAAATCTTGACTATGCTCCATTAGCTGAGATTATGGGAAGAGTTTGGTGGTCATCTGAGGTCTTTAATTGTTCTGCTCCAGATACAGGTAATATGGAAATTCTTGCAGAGTTTGGAACAGGCGAACAAAAAAAAGAATGGTTGGATCCACTGCTAGAAGGAAAAATCAGATCTTGTTTTGCAATGACAGAGCCTGATGTTGCTTCTTCAGATGCTACAAATATTAGTAGTTCAATAGTTAGTGACGGAGATAATTATGTAATCAATGGTAGAAAATGGTGGACATCTAATGCTATAAATCCAAGAGCTGAAATTTGTATTTTTATGGGAATAACTAACCCTGACAACCCACCACATCAGAGACAGAGTCAAGTTTTGGTCCCAATGAATACTGAAGGAGTTGAAGTTATTAGACCAATGCATGTATTTGGATATGATGATGGGTATACAGGTCATCCAGAAGTTAGATTTGAAAATGTAGTTGTTCCAAAAACTAACCTAATTGGTGCTGAAGGAATTGGTTTTAAAATTGCTCAAGCTAGATTAGGTCCTGGAAGAATCCATCATTGCATGAGAACAATAGGGATGTCTGAAAGAGCATTAGAACTTATGATTTCAAGAACACTTGAACGTGAAGCTTTTGGTAAAAAACTTTCCGAACAAGGAGTAATACAACAATGGATTGCTAAATCAAGAATAATGATTGAGGAAGCAAGGTTGCTTACTTTAAAAACAGCATGGTTGACGGATACAGTAGGAAAAGATCATGCAAGAATAGAGATTTCCGCTATTAAGGTATCAGTTATTGAAACAGCTTCATACGTAATAGATAAAGCGATACAAGCACATGGAGCTATGGGCGTTTCCCAAGATACACCTTTAGCAAAGATGGCTGCTGGAGCAAGAGTATTAAGAATAGCCGATGGCCCAGATGAGGTACATTTACAATCTATTGCTAAAAGAGAAATAAACAAGCATAGGTAATTATGGAAAAAGTTGGAGTAATTGGTGGAGGTCAAATGGGTAGCCAGATTGCAGCTTTAGCTGCTATGGCTGGGTATGAAAGTCATATTTATGATAGTGACGTAGAAAATCTTAAATCAAAAATTAAATTTACCGAAGATAATTTAAAAAATCTTATTGATAAAGGGAGGTATGAAAATTCTAAATTAGATAACTTTAGGCAGTATTTAAAAACTTCGGAAACTGTAGATGAAGCAATAAAGAATAAGTCATTTGTTATAGAAGCAGTTGTAGAAAGATTTGATGTTAAATTAGAAATTTTTGAAAATATTTCAAGTAAATTAGATGAAAAAGTTGTATTGGCTACAAATAGTTCATTCATACCAGCATCTGAATTAGCCAAATCATGCGAGCACCCTTCTAGGTTTATCAACATGCATTTCTTCTATCCACCAATAAGGATGGATTTAGTAGAAATTTCATACCCTAAAGAAACAAATAAAGAAACAATTGAACGTACTCAGAACTTAGGGAAAGATATGGGAAGAACTGTAATCACATGTAAAAAAGAAACACCAGGATTCATTGTTAATAGAATGTTGGCTGCGTTAACTGATGAAGCTTATAAGCTTTATGATGAGGGTATTGCCGACTTTAAAGATATAGATATTGCTATTAAAAAAGGATTAAACCATCCTCTAGGTCCCTTTGAACTTTCAGATTATTCTGGTCTAGATATACATTATTATGCAAAACTAAAAATATTTAATGAAACTAATGATCCAAAAGACTATCCCAAAGAATTCCTTGAGGAAAAAGTTAAAAAAGGAGAACTTGGAGTTAAGTCAGGAAAAGGATTTTACGACTATAGTTAAAAATCAAAATCTTCATCTTTTAAATTAAAAAAGAATTCTCTTTCAGCTTCAATTTTTAATACGATTCTTTCAGTTTGTACTTCAAATGGATAAGGCTTATCCCAATATTTATGAGAAAGTTTATTGATGTTTTCAAAAGCTTCTTCACCTTTTATTTCTCCTATAACTTTTCCACGAATTTCCACAAATTTAAAAGTATCATCATGTTTCCATATCATAACGTTTACTCTTTTATCAGCAGTAGTATTTAAATATTTTGCTCTATGTATTTCTGTATTTATTAATAAATATTCCCCATCAGTATCAACCCACATAATATGTGTTTGAGGACTTCCATCATTAAACAAAGTTGTAAAAGCTGCAAAGTTAGGTCCTGAAGCCATAGCTATTGTTTTTTTGTCTAGTACCATGTAAACATCTTAGAATAATATTTATGAAAGTAGTAATACAAAGAGTAGATTCCTCATCCGTTACTGTAAGTAACGAAGAAATTTCATCAATTAATAATGGTTTATTACTTTTATGGGGTATAGAAGTTAATGACACGATTGAAGATGTCAATGTGTTAACTGAAAAAATATTAAATTTAAGAATATTTTCTGATGAAGAAGGAAAAATGAATAAATCAATTGTTGATGTCGGAGGGTCTATTTTATTAGTAAGTCAGTTCACACTTTTAGCTGACGTTTCAAAAGGGAATAGGCCATCTTTTATAAAATCAGAAAATCCAGATAATGCAAAGTTGTTATTAAAATCAGCAATTAAAAACTTTTCTGAAAAAGTAGAAATTAAAGAAGGTGAATTTGGTGCTTTTATGAAAGTAGAACTTATCAACGATGGACCTGTGACTATACTTCTTGAAGCTAAAAATGGTAAATTACAATCTTAAGCAGACTTAAGTTTTAGATTTTTTTTACTTTTATCATCATTTAATTTTTTATCCAAATAGTATTCTTCTCCCGCCCAAAGATGGAGACCCAAACCTGTTTTCATAGCGCACCTTTTAAAAGCATCTGATTCTGCATGTTTAGCATTTGTCCCATCACTTCCTTGATCGTGTTCAACATCACCAATTGATGTGATAGTTACAATTTTTTCATCGATTTCTACTGTCAATTTGCCAAAACAACCAACAACTTTTCCATCTTTCTCTTGTCTGATTAGCTCTATAACTTCCCAAGTATATGGACCACATACTTCTAATAATCTTTGAGTGATTACGGAATGTGGAATATAGTTACCAAACTTACCTTTAGGTGCTTTTTTTACCCACTCGTCTGGAAACTGCCTAGACAGTTCGTATAATTGATTCATTTTTTCCTTTCATTATGCTTTAAATCTTTAGCCCAATTAGGGGCTGTTTTATTATTAATATTTATAGATTTTAAATCAGCTTTTTCTTTCCATTCCTTATATAAGAAGGTATCTCTAATCATTTCTGGATTAAGATTTCTAGTTGTTGATACAGCATCAAGGCCTTTCAATTTAGGAACAAAAGTTGGACCTAAAATAGCTAATAATGAATCTATAAGTTCATCATTATTTGAAGACTTTTCTATTACCCATTTGATAAAATTTCTTAGTTCATGAACTTTCCAGTTGTAAGATTTGCTATAGACAAAAACTTCATCGCCCAACCTTATTGATCCATTTTCATTTACATTACTAGCAATTTTTTGATCATTAAATGACTTAATATTTGTAGAAGCAGCTTTCACGCTAGTAGAAGCGCTTCTAGCAGTCCATAGAAATTCTATATCCTCTGTTGACAGTAACTGCTCGCCAAACTCAGTAATTGAAAAATCAATTTCTTCTTCATTATCTTGTTGCGATATCTCCCTTGTTAAATCAAGAACCTCATCAATTTTATTATTCATTATTTACTCCTAAATTAAGCTGCTTCTTTATAGCTTTCATGACATGTGCATCTGTCATCATGCCTATAACATAAGACAACAGCATCAAGTCCACTATCTTTTAGGATATCTTCTATATTTTTATTTTTCATACTTATAAAGATTAGAAACGCAGTATGACAAAAAATATTATTTTGTCTCGCTTCTATAAATAAATAGCAATAATATGGGCATGTAATGACAAATGGGGACATCTTCAGATCAGACATGTATGATGAGGTGATTCGTCAATATGATGAAGTCGCTGAAATGATTAATCTTGATCCAAACATTAAGGAAAGACTAAAGCTACCCCAAAGAGCTTTGATTGTTACATTTCCATTCAGGAGGGATGAATACACTGAGGTTGAAACAGTAATTGGATACAGAGTTCAACATGTTTTATCAATGGGCCCAACAAAAGGTGGTATTAGGTATGCCCCAGATGTAAACCTAGGAGAGGTCACAGCGCTATCAATACTAATGTCATGGAAATCAGCGATAGTTGGCTTACCTTACGGAGGAGCTAAAGGTGGTGTAGCAATTGACCCAAGACCACTTTCAAGAGCAGAAAAACAAAGAATTACTAGAAGGTATACGGCTGAATTGTTACCAGTAATTGGTGTTGATAAAGATATCCCAGCACCAGATATGGGTACTGATGAGCAAACTATGGCATGGATTATGGATACTTACAGTAACTTTGTAGGGTCTCCTCAACCTGGGATAGTAACTGGTAAACCAGCTTCATTAGGCGGATCTATAACTAGAAGAGAAGCTACTGGTAGAGGTGCTGTGGCAATTGCTTCAGCAGCAATGGAAAAACTAAATAAAAAGTATTCTGATTCAACAGTTGTAGTTCAAGGGTTTGGAAATGTTGGAAGGTATGCAGCATTAGCTTCATACGAAATGGGAGCGAAAGTTATTGCTGTTAACGATTTAAACGGAGGAGTTTATAACGAAAAAGGAATAAATATTCCTGAATTATTTAAACATTTAGCAAAAGAGAAAACAGTAAAAGGTTTTACTGGTGGAGACGCATTTGTTGGAGAGATATTAGAACTAGAGTGTGATGTTTTAATACCAGCAGCAGTTGGGGGAGTTATTACATCAAGCAATGCGGCGAATATTAAAGCAAATGTTATTGTTGAAGGAGCGAACTCTCCGACCACTCTAAATGCTGACAAAATGTTGAGAGAAAATAATGTACTAATAATTCCAGATATTCTTGCAAATGCTGGAGGTGTTACAGGTAGTTATTTTGAATGGGTACAGAATACTCAAAATTATCTTTGGAAAGAAAAAGATCTTTATGAAAAACTAATTGACGTTTTAACTTCTGCTTTTGAAGAAGTGTATATTATTTCAGAAAAAAATAATTGTGATTTAAGAACAGCAGCATTAATTAAAGGTATAAAGCGTGTAGCAGCTGCAAAATTGACTAGAGGTTTATTTCCTTAAGATTTCTTCAATTTCATTTAATATTGATATCTTTTTTTTATCTAAATAATCTATTTCTTGATTAATTTTTTCTTTGTCTATATTTTTTATTGGACTTTGTTCAGGTATATCATCTGGATTTTCAAACATATTCATAGCTTCTAAATTTTCTTCTAGATCAGTTATTTTTTTATTAATTTCTTGCAGTTCATTTGTATCTGGGGCTTCTTTGTTATATTCAGGACAAATTGGTTTATAGTAGCACCAATCACATAGTGTATTTTTTATTGCAGGGAAATTGTTATCTTTGTAAGCATTTTTTATATTTGACCATATTTCTAGAATCTCTTCTTTTGCATTTATTAAAGTTTCTTCTTCTACTTGTAAAGTATGGATTGTTGAATTTTTTAAATAAATAAGTTTTAATTCTTTAGGAACTTCTCCTAGCTCATCCTTAATTAAAAGTGCATATAATTTCATAGCAAAGAATCTTGGTTCTTTATATTTTGCCATCGGAGCTTTTCCTGATTTATAATCAATAATTATTAAGTTTCCATCATTGTCTCTGTCCATTCTGTCTAATATTCCCCTAAGATTTAAATCTTCTAATGAACCTCTAACCCATCGTTCTTTTTCTAATGGTTCTATTTCTTGGGGATTTTCCAAAGTTAAATAATTAGCTAGTAATTTTAATGCATCAACACCCCAGTCCTTTTCTTCTTCAAGAGTTTGAAATAAATTTACATGTTCATCATTTCCTCTTACTTTTGTCCACGCATTTCTAAATAAATTGTATAAATTTTCAGATGTCCTCTCTTCTTTTGGAAGATCATATAGATCTTCAAGAGCTTGGTGTACAGTAGTTCCTTTTGCTTGAACTTCAGTTGTAGGTTCTTTTATTTTGTCAACATTTGCAAATTTGAATTGTTTTGGACAAGTTTTAAACTGTGATGCCCTTGAAGGTGAAAGATTTTTAATCATATATAAACTATAACTATTTTTTATTACTTTTTGTACGATGTAGTCTTGTTGAGTGGATAAATTTATTAAATTATTACAAATAATTGGAGTAATTACATTTATTCTCTATTTCATTTTAGGAATCTTATACAATTCTTTTAGTTGGTTTAATCATTTGTTTGGGTAATTAAATCAATTAATTATTGATAAATCAAACAATTGCTAAAGTTAATTCAATGAATAAATCAACTATAAAGATTGCAATTCTTGGTGTTGGAAATTGTGCAAGTTCTTTGGTCCAAGGTCTTGAATATTACAAAAACAATGATAATGAGACAGGTTTAATTTCTGATGTAATTGGTGGTTATAGAGTATCAGACATAGAAATAGTTGCTGCTTTTGATATTAATAAAGAAAAAGTAGGAATAGATCTTTCAGAAGCAATTTATAAAGAGCCAAATAATGCATCAAAATTTTCAGATGTACCAAAACTAAATGTTGATGTTAAGCCAGGAAAAACTTTAGATGGTATTGGAAAATTTGTCGAAGACATAATTCCTCTTGTTGAAGATTCTGAAAATGTTGTTCAAGAGTTGAATAATTCTAAAGCAGAAATATTAGTTAATTTGCTACCTGTAGGGTCAGAAGAGGCAGTTAAATTTTATGCAGATTGTGCTATTGAAGCCAATGTTGGATTTATAAATTGCATTCCCGTGTTTATAGCAAGAGATGATAAATGGTATAAAAAATTTAAAGACAATAATGTTCCACTAATTGGAGATGATATTAAAAGTCAGGTTGGAGCAACAATCGTTCATAGAGCTTTAGCTCAATTATTTTCAGATAGAGGTGTAGAGCTTAAGAAATCATATCAATTAAATGTGGGTGGCAATATGGATTTTTTAAACATGCTTGAAGAAGATAGGTTAGAAACGAAAAGAACTAGTAAAACATCTTCAGTGACATCTATAGCTAACAAAGGAAAAGGTATGGATCCTGACAATGTAAGAATTGGCCCCTCTGACTATGTTAAATGGTTAGAAGATCGCAAAAAAGCTTTTATAAGGTTAGAAGGAGAAGCTTTTGGTGGGGTTCCGCTAAATATTGAAGTACAACTCGAAGTTTGGGATTCTCCTAATAGTGCCGGAGTAGTAATTGATGCAATAAGATATATGAAATATTTTAATGATAAAGGTGATTTAGAGTCACTTGATTTAGTTTCAGCTTGGCTTATGAAAGCACCAGCGAAAACTTCTAAAGATGCTGATACTTTAAATAAACTTCATGAACTAACTCACGAAGAAAATTAAATATTAATTACTGAGTTATTAAATATATCCAAAGCTTCATCAACTTGATCTAAAGGTGTGGTTAAAGGACCCATAAATCTTATTACATTTCCTTCTAGTCCACAGTTGACTAGAAGTAGTCCGTTATCTTTACAAGCATCAATTATTTTTAATGCTATTTCTTTGGCAGGTTTTTTTGTGTCTTGATCTTCTACAATCTCCACACCGATCATTGTTCCATAACCCCTTACATCTCCTATAAATGGAGATTCATTCATAAGACGATTTAATGATTCATTCATAAGTTCAGCTTGTTGCTTTGTATTTTCTAATAAATTATCTTTATCGAAAACATCAAGGACTCCCAAAGCTGCAGCACAAGAAATTGGAGAAGCCCCAAATGTACTTCCAATTCCAGCATCATGTATTGAATCCATCACCTCACTTTTTCCAACTACAGCCGCTAATGGAAAACCACCTGCTATACCTTTAGCTAAAGTAGCAATATCGGGAGATACGCCTACTGTATTAGCACCAAACATTTCACCAGTTCTTCCAAAACCTGTTTGAACCTCATCAAAAATTAATAATATTCCATTTTTCGAAGAAATATTCTTTAGTTCTTGTAAAAAATATTTTGAAGCAGGTATATAGCCCCCTTCTCCTAGTTGTATTTCAACAACAAAAGCTGCAACGTCATCAATATCAACTTGTTTATTTAATATTTCATTAAGACTTTCGATTGCCATTTCATCTGTGATGTCTCTATAAGCATATGGATATTCAGCATGATGAATAAATTCAGGAAAAGGCCCAAATCCCATTTTGTAAGGATTTTCTTTTCCTGTTAATCCCATGGTAAGATATGTTCTCCCATGGAAGCCACCTTTAAAGGCAATTATATTTTTTCTTTTTGTAAAATATCGTGCAATTTTTGTAGCATTTTCTACTGATTCAGCTCCGCTATTTACTAAGAAAGTTTTTGTGGATTCTTCAATAGGGTACCTTTTGTTTAATTGTTCAGCTACATTGATTGCATTTTCATGAGGTGCAAAAGCAAAGCATGAGTGTGAATAATTTTTTAGTTGTTCTTCAACTTTTTTTATAACTCTTGGATTCAGATGTCCTGTATTCAATACTGCATATCCACCAACATAATCTAGGTATCTATTACTATCTTTATCCCAAATTTCTGCATTCTTACCTTTGACTATTAATGAATCAAGTGACGGAATCCAAGCAGAAGGTACGTTCTCTTTGATTGTTTCTAAATCTTTATTTGTCATTACTGATTCACTGTAACTGATTATTATTTAATACTCAATTTTATAGATAGTAAAATAAATACATGATAAATAGTATCCATTCATACTCTGGACTTATAAGTGCTTGGGTATGCGGAGTCAGCGGTTTGGTATTTCTAATTATGCACTTCAAAATTAAACAGAGGAATGAAATTCTTGGTTCTTATTTGATTATTTCTTCAGTATTGACATTGTTAACTAATGCTTTGATTGTTGCTTATCTTTATTCATTAGATAAAGATTTAGGTTCATTTCATCTTTTTTATGTTGCAATAGTCTTATTTACTTTGACTTTTCTATATATATACAAAGATCAAATGAGAGAAAATTATTTTTTATATTGGGGTCTTGCTCTACTCTATTTAATGGGGTTAGCAATTAGAGCAATTACAACATTTGGAGAGGTACTAGTTTAATGGCTTTAAAATTACTAAAAGATGGTAAAACATTTGCTGATGTGAATTCAGAAAAACCAAAAATATGTTTCTTGCATGGATGGGGTAGGTCAAGTGATGATTTCAGTAAAATATCAAAAAAATTTGAAAGTATTGCTATCGATCTTCCAGGTTTTGGAAAATCTGAAGAACCTGAAAACAGCATGAATCCAAAAGAATATGCTGAATATTTAACAAATCTTATTCCTGATACGGTTGAAGTTTTAGTTGGCCATTCGTTTGGTGGCAAAATAGCAGTACATATGTCATTCATAAAAAAATACAAAAAAATTGTTTTAATTGGAGCACCGTTAATAAGAAAAAATCCTCAAACGATCCTAAATTTTCGTCTTAATTTATATAAATTTCTTAACAGTTTGAATTTAATTTCTGACAAAACCATAGAAAAATATAAAAATAAATATGGATCTGAAGATTATAAAAATGTTGCAGGAATCATGAGAGATACTCTTGTAAAGACTGTAAACGATGATTTGTCTCAATTATTAGAAAAAGTAAATACAAAAGTTGAATTAATTTGGGGTGAAAGAGATACTGTTATACCTCTATCAATTGGTGAAGAAGCTAATGCAAAATTAAAAGAATCAAAATTAACAATAATCAAAAATGAAGGTCATAATATGTTAAAAAGTAAGTCTGATCAGATAATAAGAGTGTTGAAGGAATTATGAATTATTTGTATTTTCTAATTTTATTGATTATTACAGCTGGCTCATTATTCAATTCAATAAAATGGGGTAGGTTTGCTCAAAGAGAACATTACCTACCAGGTTCAGTTACAAAATTTTATTTTCGTTGGGTTAGAACACGATTCACCAATAAGTTATTACTATTTCTCTCATTAGTTTTATTTGTTTTTTCTTTATGGATTTTCTACATACCATTGTTGATAGTATCCATCACAGTATTTTCACCTATAGGCATAAGTTATAAACCTCGTACAGGAGATGTAGTAATTACAGAAAGATTAAAAAGAGTAAATTATTTGTATTATTCCATTATTGTATTGATTTCTCTTATTACTTATTTGTTTGGATATGGATATATTCTTGCATTAGTAATAAATCTATTTTCATTTTTTATATATGACCAATGTTTAAGAATTCTTCAATCTTACGAAAAAAATATCTCAAAAGTATTTGTAAATGATGCATCTCGTAAATTAAATTCAAGTACATTACCTGTGGTAGGTATTACTGGTTCCTACTCTAAAACAACTACTAAAAATGTTTTGACACAAATTTTAGAACAAAAGAGCAAAACTTTTGTAACTCCAGAAAGTTATAACAATAGATTAGGAATTGCAAAAGCAATAAATGAAAATTTTGAAAAGGATCATGAGATTGCAGTTATTGAAATGGGAACATATTCAAATGGTGAGATAAGAGAAATTTGTTCATGGGTGAGACCACACATAGCTGTTATAACAGGAATAGCTCCTGTTCATTTAGAACGTATGAAAACTCTTGAAAATATTTTAGATGCTAAAACAGAAATTGTTGAATTAGCAGGATCAGTAGTTATTAATGGCGATGATGAACTTTTATTAAACGAGGCAAGGTTATGGACTAATCAAAAGAATGTGTACGATTGCTCTACTACTAGTAAAGAAGCTGCGGTCTATGTAGAACATAAAAATAATACGCACGATATTTATATTGCTGGCAATTTTGTTGGGAAAGTAAATGGTCCAAAATTGTTACAATTGTCAATTTCTTTATCTGTAGGTGTATTACTTGCTCTTGAATTAAATATAAAAGAATATTTAAAAAATTTAGATTCACTTGAAAAAACTGAGCATAGACAAAATATTGTTATGAGTGATTATGGACATTCTATTATTGATAATTCATTCAATTCAAATCCAATGGGTATTGAGTATAGTCTTGAAACTTTATCTGAACTTGGTACAAAAGACTCAAAAAGATATTTAATCACTCCAGGGTTAATTGAACTAGGTAGTGATCAGTATTCTATAAATTATGCTTTCGCAACTGAAGCAAGTCTAATTACCGATCATGCTTTGGTTGTAGGATTCACAAATAAAAGATCATTGATGGCAGGTTTTGAAGAAAATAATATTCCTGCTAATTGGTTTATCAATAGAGATGAAGCTGTTGCTTTTTTGAATTCTATTGTAGAATCAAATGATATTGTATTATTTGAAAATGATTTACCTGACCATTATCCATAAACTATGAGTAAGAATATAGCTGTTATTATTGGGGGCCCTTCTTCTGAGCACGATATATCTATTCTCACTGGACTACAAAGTGCACGTATTCTTTCAAAAGATAATAAAATTTCTATTCTTTACTGGTCAAAAGATAATAATTGGTATTTATTAGATCCAAATTTAGAATCAAAAGATTTCATAGATGATGAAAAAATACTAAAAAAACCTATAGAACTTAGAGTAAATGGTGATTCAGGGTTTTATTTAAAGAAAAAAAAGCTAGATTTTGATGTATTTTTGAATTCTTGCCATGGTGGTCCAGGTGAAGATGGTACTTTACAGTCATTATTGGAGATTTTAAGAGTTAAATACACAGGACCTAAGGTAGTTCCTGCTCAAATTTGTATGGATAAATACGTCTTCTATACAACTATGAAAGAAAAAGGACTTCCAGTACTTCATAAAGATTTAGTGAATAGTAAAGAAAAAGTTACATTTCAAGGTCCATATATATTAAAACCTCGTTTTGGTGGATCATCAATTGGGGTAGAAGTAGTTAATGATTATGAATCTGTATTGAAAATTATTGAATCTTCAGACCTATATGTACAAGGCGCAGTAATTGAAAAATATTTAGAAAATTCAGAAGACATATTAATTGGCGTTAAAAATTATCCCTCTTTCAATTTATCTGAAATAGAAAAACCAATAAAAAATGAAACGTTGTTTTCTTATTCTGAAAAATATTTGGAAAATGGGGGACTAGAAGGTTCAAAAAGAGAACTACCAGCAAATATAGATGAAGACAAAAAAAATAAAATAATTTCCTATGTAGAAAAAATAAATTCAATTATCCCAACAAGAGGAATCTTCAGGTATGACTTTTTATTAGATAATGAAGACATATACATAAATGAAATTAATGCAATTCCAGGAAGCCATGCTTTATATTTATGGCAAAACTTAAATAAATCAAAATATGAATTACTAAATGATATTGTTGATGAAGCTCTTTCAGAAGAAATAAATACTTGGACAACAACAGGTTCTGATGGACTTGCTTTAAAAAGTGCAAAAGACATACAATCAAAATTAGGATAAAGATATGAACGGAATCTACTGGGATTGCGACGGAACATTAATGGATACTGAAAAAGCTTTTGCATACGCATGGCAAGAAATACTAAAATCAAAAAGTTTAGATTTACCTATTGAACACTTTGATCAGTATGTTGGAGTTGATGACAAAATAGTACATAAGAAATATTCTGAGAAAGTAAATTTATCTTCTTTTGAAGAAACTATGGATCTATTATCTAAAATTATTATAAGAAACATGTCTGAAAAAATAATGTTCGATGATGCATTAGAATGTTTAGAATATTTTTACCATTATGACTGGAAGCAAGCGTGCGTATCTGCATCACCCCAATTACATCTAGAAAATAAATTAAAGGATACAGAAATATTTCAATATTTTCATCATGTTATAGGTGGAGATTCTGTTAAAAGAAATAAGCCTTATCCAGATATTTATTTAAAATCTATTAATAAATTACAAACAAATAAAAATATAATTATTGAAGACAGTCCTTTTGGAATAGAAGCAGGAGTTGCAAGTGGAGAATTTGTTATTGCTATTGACAGAGGAGTTTTTACAACAGAACAATTATCTAAAGCTAATTTAATAGTAAAGAAAATTACACCTGAAATAATATTAGATGTTAGTGAGACCCTTTAGTTACTAAGAAAAGTTAATATAAACTACAAAACTGACTTAGGCGCAAAAATAGACTAAGTAATTTTAATTAAAATTAATGGTATTATTCTTTCAGTTCTTTTTTGATAAGATGTATAACCACCATCGTTCATGTGATCCATTTTTTTCCACCATTCAGAATATTCTTCATTATGAATTTGAATAGCTTTTCCTGAAAATTTCTTTTTACCT
>Ga0208639_1000808_pt1 | contig 22867 bp, 16 predicted proteins | sample ETNtaG_33_FD_185772 | JGI IMG/M metagenome (GOLD analysis project Ga0208639, IMG submission 185772) | Marine microbial and viral communities from oxygen minimum zone, Eastern Pacific Ocean - ETNP201310SV76 (SPAdes) (version 2) | ecosystem: Environmental > Aquatic > Marine > Oceanic ...
TGGATGTAATGGATGGTCATTTTGTACCTAACCTAACTATGGGTGTTGATTTGGTTAAAGCACTAAGGGGAATAGCTCCGCTTGATGTCCATCTGATGGTTACTGATCCTCTTAATTTCATTAATGACTTTCACGAGGCTGGAGCTGAAATTATATCAGTACATGTAGAAGCAAATAATCCTAGAGAAGCACTTGAAAAAATTAATGAAAAGAATATCAAGTCAGGCATTGCATTTAATCCATCAACACCAAAAGAAAAGATTATACCGTTCTTAGATATTGCAGATATGATTTTAGTTATGTCTGTAGAACCAGGGTATTGCGGTCAATCATTCCATGAAAATGCTATTGATAGAGTGAAATTTTTCAAAACTAAATATCCTGACAAGATTGTTGAAGTAGACGGTGGAGTAAGTACAGATAATTCAGCAATATTATCTGAGAATGGTGCTGATATTTTAGTCGCAGGAAGTGCTATTTTCAAATCAAAAGATCCCATTGAAACAATTGGAATCATGAAACAGAGTTAAACTTATTAATTAACTAGCAGATTGCATATTGTGAAAAAAATCGCCTACATCCTCGCAGTCGCACTTTTATTTTCTCCTTTTTGGACATTTAATCCATCTGCAGAGATATCAGATGAACAGTTTACACACACAGTTTTTGCAGAAGAATTTACAGCCACGTGGTGTGTATATTGTCCTAGTGCTGCTGAAAATTTGATGCTTGTCTATGAAGATGTTCCTGGAGAGCCATACTATGATGATAATTTCTTTTTTGTTGCACTGATTACTGATGTTAACGATAAAGCTGATGACAGAATGGGAGATTTTCCAGATGTTACAGGATACCCTACTGTAATATTTGATGGAAATGATGAAAAAGTTTCGGGAGGCCAATCAAGTACCGCAAACTACGAACAGGCCATTGATACAACTGGACAAAGAGATGATACTGATGTTTCACTCAGTATTGAAATGAACCATCTTGGCAATGATAAACTTGATATCTCAATAAGCATGACATGGAACGAAGATGGTTCTTTCAGTAATCCCACCTTCGATGGATATGTTAGGGCATACATCGTTGAGAAAGTTTCAAGATATAATAATTATGATGGGGACCCGTACCATTTCGGGTTCTTGGATTATGCTTTTGATCAAACCGTTGAACTAGAACCACATGAAGAACAATCATTAAGCACAATATGGACTGGAGGAGATCATCAAGACAAGAATGGAAATGATTTTTCAGATATTGAATATGACAATATCAATGTATTTGTGGCATTTTTTAATGATGAATCTGCAGCATCTGATAAATATTCCTTACAAGCAGCTTTTGCAATACCTCCTGAAATAGAAATAGACAATATTGAGCATCTAGTGGGTGATAATTTTGTTGAAGTTGATGATATTGCTGGTGCTGATTTAAGAATTAAAGGACAAGCACGTAGTGAAAAATCAGATGTTACTGAGTTAACATATAGGTGGAATCAAGGTCCTTGGCAAGAAACCGGAATTGGAAACTTTAATGGAGATTTCGAAGTGGTAATTGACACTACAGAACAGAGCAATGGCCTAAATAATTTAGAAATTTTAACAATAAATAATGGTGCATCAAGTGCTAAGATAATCGAATTAAATATTTTAAACGATTTTGAAGATCCAGTAATTCACATTATTTCGCATAACGATGGGGACACCGTTGAGGAAGTTACAGTGTTTGAGGTAGAAGCAACAGATGATTATAGAATAGAGAAAGTGCAGTTTAGTGTTAATGAAGGTGATTGGAGAAATATGTACTCCAATTCTGAGGATTCATATATTGCAAGCTGGAATACTCAAGAAGCTAACGCAGGTAATGGAGAACACTTATTATCTTTCAGAGCAGTTGACCCAAGCGGAAATAAGAAAATAGAGAGAATTAATTTAACTGTATTTAATGAAGGCGACGTTACATATCCTTCTGTAAAAATTATTTCTCCTGAAAATGAATTATATAACTCCAGGATAAAAATTGAGGTCCAGACAGAAGATCCTGAAGGTATAAAAAATGTAGAATACAAGATTGATGATGGAGACTGGAAAGTTCTAGAGAGAGAAAATAGTAAAATCTTTGGAGACTATTGGACCCCATTATCTGATGGATGGCATGATTTAACCATCAAATCAACAGATAATCAGGATTATACTACTAATTTATCAACTTCTTTTGAAACTGACAGCAATCCTCCATATATTGTTCTAAATTCAAACACATATGATATTTCAGCTACTGCAAATTTTGAAATAAATGTAGAAGATTATAGTGATTTACAAACACTAAAATATAGAATAGATGGAGATGAATGGATTGAAATGGATGTTCCTGAACTAATTAACAATCAGTATGACGTTTCCTTCGTTTGGGATTCTACTAAATATGAAGATGGAGAATGTTTACTCGAAGTTGAATGTGTAGATGAATGGGGAGCTACAAACAAGATATACAAAAACCTGAAAGTTAAAAATAAAGGATTGATAAATTCGATAGCACCATCAAATATTTATGCTAATGATATAGTCAAAATAAACGCAGTTATTGATTATGAGAATCCTAAATCTGTCAATCTTGTAATTGCTAAAGTAGATTCGGAAGTTCTTGCTGAAGGTCAGAAAATACCAATGGAGATCGAGGGGAATTACTATTATGGCGAATTATTCTTTGAGAATCCTGGAACATACGTATACAGTATAGAAATAGACACTGGTCATGGAAAACTAAAATCCTATGAACAGAATATAATTGTCTCAGAAAAACAAAAACAAGTTGTTACCGATGAAGAGGAAGGGCCATTACCAAGCCTAAGTATAGGCCCTATTATTTTTGTAATTATTATAATTGCTTCACGGAAAAGATAGTCAAATTTGTCCAAATATCTTTGATACACATAAAGCCAAATCTGATGGAATAAAACCCGGCCCATTTTCCTCATAGCACATTTCACCGGCTAAACCTAATACATAAGAAGATAAACGACCAGCTTCATATGCCGTTAAGCCTCTGGCCATCAATCCACCACATACTCCAGCTAATAAATCTCCAGTCCCACCTACTGCCATTCTTGGATGCCCTGTAGTATTCTTCTTAAAATTAAATCCATCTGTTATGTAATCAATCTTCCCCTTAAACAGTATTGTAATACCAGACTCAGCAGAAAACTCTATCAACTTTTCTCGGTTATTTTCTACTCCAAGTCTACTAAGTTCACCTTTATGAGGAGTTAAAAGTATATTTTTCTTGTTGAATTTGTAATTAGATATTGCATCTGCATCTATGACTAAATTATCAAACTTGTTAATTATTTCAGCAACAGCATTCAATGATTCAATATTCTTTCCCATACCGGGACCTATAACCATGCTATCAAATTCATGTAATTCCAACTTTTTAACTATATTAATATCAATAAATTCTCCCTCTATTTTGTGAACTATTAATTCAGGAGCAAATGTGGAAACTTGGTCATAATTGTTTTCAGGAACAAAAATATGGACTAAATCAACACCTGCTCTGTAAGCTCCCATCCCAGCAAGAGAAGGTGCTCCAGCATAATCTCCTCCACCAATTATAGCTACTTTCCCATTCTGACCTTTATGTTTATCTGAATCAAACTTAGGAAATAATTTTAACTCCCCAGGCCCACAACATTCTTCTATTTCTTTAGTAATTCCTATATCTACTACAAAAATCTCTCCACATGTTTCTGTTGTCATTCCCGTTTTCTGATCATGAAACGTTATTGTCTGTGTCGGTTCAACCGAAGTCTTTTTCATAAAACCTGAAGGGACATCCACTGACAATATTTTTGGGAAAAAATTAATTTTCTCTATCATCTTACTATAAGATTTCCGTGGTTCGCCTTTTATCCCTGAACCCAACAAACAATCTACTAGAAGTGTAGATTCTTTTGAAACTTCATTCAAGAAAGAAGGTTGGACTATTTCTCCTTGATATAATTTTAGAGCCTTGCTAGGAATAGATTTAGGTTTTTGCCCAATATTGATAATCTTGACATTGGATCCTTCTTCGTGAAGAATACTTGCAGCAATATAGCCATCTCCAGCATTATTCCCTTTACCACAAACAAATAAAAACAAATCCGATTCTGGAAAATTCGTTTGAATATGTTTAGCTAGTTTCTTACCTGCATTCATCATTAAATCAAAGATATCATAACCTTTATTGGCTGCATTAATATCTAGAATCTGAAATTCTTTTATATCTCTCATACTAAATTAACTGATAAATAAATAATAAAAAGAAAGAGAATAAAATCAATCCACCAACTCTGGTGAGAGGTATTCTAATCATTGCAAATGTAGCTACTGTTAACATTATTAATAATGGAAGCGTTCTTTCGATAACAAATGATTCTACTGCTATTGGGCTAATCATAGCTAATATGCCCATTACTAGAAAAATATTAGCTATATTAGAACCTATTACATTCCCAACAGCTATTTCTTTGTGCCCCAAACGTGCTGCTGAAACCGTTCCAGCTAATTCTGGAAGGCTCGTACCAATAGCTACCACACTAAGACCAATAACTATCTCTGAAATTCCCATAGACTCTGCAATAGATACTGCAGCATCCACTGTTATCTGAGCTCCAAAAAGAAGAGCCACTAAACCACCTAAAAGAAAAGGAAATGAAGTCTTCTCCTCCAATCCTTGACCAACTGAAGCACCACTTGATCTATTATACAACCAAAATATGTAAAACATATACATTATGAAAAATAATGCTCCTTCGACTACAGATATTAAATTATCATTGGAAAAAAGGAAAAGTAAAATAACAGCTAGAAACATAACATAACTATCGTTACTTGCATCATTATCTGGTACAATATGAGTTCCTAAAGCATAATAAAATATAAAAGTAGATACTGCTAAAACCAAACCAATATTAGATATATTCGAACCAACAATATTGCCCAAAGCTAAATCATTATAATCTTGGAACGAAGAAATAATAGAAACCAAGAGCTCTGGAAGACTTGTGCCGAATGCAACAATAGTAACGCCTACCACATGAGGAGATATTCCTTTTTCTTCAGCAAAAGAAGCCGAATTCTCTATGAAATAATCTGCACCCTTGGTTAAAAGAAAAAAGCCGAGACACAAAAGCAAGAAGTCTGCAATTATACTCATCTTATAGACTCCATATTCTTAATTCTCTTATCAATTAGATGGGATTTAGCAATATCATTTCGAACATATAAATTATTCCCCGAAATATATGAAAGCCCATCCTCGCACTTGCTCTCAGCTTCAGCTATATCTTTACCTTTACTGACAACTGCCGCAGCTCTAGAACTTGTAGTCCCTATAATTCCACTATCCTCCAGATTTACTGCTGCGTAATACAAATCCCCATGCTCCTTATAGGATTCATTGACCACGAGTGTCGCATCTTTGGCAGGATTACTTCCATAGCCTTTAGGTACAATGTATTTGCAAACCGAGGCTTCATTTTTGAAATTTACATCACCCAAACTTCCCTCCACAATATTCATGCAAATAGAGGCTAAATCAGTATCTAGTAATGTTAAAAGATTTATAGCCTCAGGGTCTCCAAATCTTGCATTATATTCAATAAGCTTCACACCCTCATTTGTAATCATGAAACCACCATACAAAATTCCTTTATATCCTTCATCGAATTCATCTCTCAAGGCATCTGCCACACGCTCATTTATCTCTCTAGCTTCACTTAATTCATTATCTTTTACAAATGGCAATGAATGGTTATAATCTGTATAGCAACCCATTCCTCCAGTATTGGGTCCTGAATCGCCGACATATGCTCTTTTATGATCTTGTACTGCAGGCATATGTGCAATATTCTTCCCATCTGAGAAACTCATCAAAGAAAATTCTTCCCCAATTAATTTTTCTTCAATCACAAACGAACCTCCTCTGTTAATCAATTCATCACAGTATGTAATCCCTTCCTGAACTGACATTAAATGTTCACCAGATACCTTAACTCCCTTACCTCCCATCAATCCATCATATTTTACAACATATTCTCCTGATAGAAAAGAAATAAAGTCTTCAACTCCGCTCATTGATTCAAATCTCTGATATTTAGGAGAAACATATATTTCATTTTTATTCAATAAATCTCTGGTAAATCCTTTACTTGTTTCAATTTGAGCATGTAGTCTTAGAGGGCCGACGACCGGGATTCCTTTTCTCCAGAAAGCATCTGAGAAACCCAAGGACAATGGGTCCTCTGGACCTATTACAACACATTTGACTCCCTTCATCAGAGCAAAGTCAACAATCAGTTTAAGATTATTTTGATAATTTTCTACAAATAAATACTCTCTTGACAGTGACATCAACCCTGGATTGAGATTAGTTAAAACAGAAAAGATATTAACTCCTGATTCAGATAATTTATGGGCAATAATATGTTCACGAGCTCCACTACCTAGGACAAGAAAATTCATTTTTCACTCAAGTCTGAGGCACTTATCAAACTCTCAAAAGGAATATTATAGGACTCTAATTTCTCTTGTGCACCTTCTTCTCTATCCACGACGACCATAATCTTAGTAACCTCAATACCTTCTGATTGAAGTACGTTGAGTGATTCGACATTGGATCCACCAGTGGTAGCCACATCATCAATCAAAACTGCTTTTCCTTCTGATGGCCCCTCCAATCTAGAACCAGTACCGTGTTTTCTTTCTCCCTTTCTTATCATAGTATAAGGTATTCCACTTTCAAGTGATAAAGCGACAGCAAGAGGTACAGCTCCCAATTCCATTCCTGCAATGAAATCTGTTCCATCAGGAATAAGTTTTGCAAATTCCCCTGAAATTATTTTTAAAATCTCTGGATTTGTGGAGGCCATTTTCATGTTGACATAATAACTTGATTTTTTACCTGATGTAAGAGTGAACTCACCAAATTTTAAGGCTTCACAGTCTATTAATTTCTGCCTTAAAACAAGATTAGATGACATAACTAGATATTATACTAAGGAACTTACTAATATATATTTCCCTCAATGGAAAACTTTCAAAGCCGAAGGTATAACTTCGATTTCCAGAGGCGTTGTTCCTAAATTTTCTCCATCTACATTAATTGCAGTAGGTTCCTTCGTCTCAATGAGAAGATGCTTAAACCTATAATACTCAACATTAGGATTCCATACATGTGAGCCTGATGCTTTTAATTGATTAAATAATTTTAGGACTTTAAAACGACTTATGTGATATATTACACCTAAGTCCATCTTCCCGTCATCAACATGAGCCATAGGGGCCAAAGTTAACCTATCTCCACCAGTCTTAGTATTCTGTATTAAAAGTAAAATAAATGATGAATCAAGTAAATTACCATCTATGTAGCATTTAGCATTCCGAACCCTGCCTCGAATAATACTCATTAAAGAGCCCAAATCATATCTTATAGGACCTAAAAAGCGCATTTTCTCAGCTAAAATGTTAGCATCTACGCCAAGACCCCAACCAACAAGGTTATGAGAAAAACGTACTTTTTTCTCGCCTTCATCCATGAATATCACTTTCCCCAGATCCATTTTTCTGAGCCTTCCATTCACAACTCTTTGGACTGCATCCAGATAATCTGAAATTTCCATGTCATTTGCTTGACTATTCCCCGAGCCTGAAGGCACTATAGATACTGGGATTTTTTCGGAAAAAGAATCTCCCCTCTTCATAAGACCGGTTATAATCTCAGAAAGAGTACCGTCTCCTCCAACCGACATTAATGCATCGCCATCCTCAAAATCTATAGCTGAAACCACTTTTTCAGCATGCCCTATATACTCAGTAAAGTAAAGAATTGATTTTATATTCGATTCATCTAAATCAATATATATTAAATTAGAGATCTCTTTTCCCTTCCTTTTTCCTGCAAAAGGATTTACAATAATATGCATTCTTTTTACTGAATATAATTCTTCGAGTTTTTGGTTAATAAAATGGGGAACTGGCTCAGGAGGTGGAATATAAGAACGAAGAAAACCCTTTACCTTATCTGGAGGAACTAATTCTACACGCTCCAGTTTATTACTCATAATAAGTCATATATCAAGCTTTATAAGGAAGTCTCTTTAAAGCAAAATATCGGGAATGTGGCATATGCTGAACCCGTGAAGTGAGGAATCGCGAATGAGTAAATCAATATACAGCTACGTTAGAGATCAGTGGAAAGTTCCATCTGCTAATTTGAAATCACTCCAAAAAGAAAGGCTTGTTTCTTATAGGAGAGAAGATGCTTCAACAAAAATAGTTAGACCTACAAGACTTGACAGAGCACGTAGTCTAGGTTACAAGGCAAAACAAGGCTATGTTCTTGTAAGAACTAGAATAAGAAGAGGAGGAATGCGTAAACACGCTATAACCTCAGGTAGAAGAGCCAAAAGAACCGGTATTTCCAAAATAACAATGGGAAAAAACTTGCAAATGATAGCTGAGGAAAGAACCGGTAAAAAATATCCAAATCTTGAAGTATTAAATTCTTATTGGGTAGCTGAAGATGGAAGATATAAATGGTATGAAGTTATACTTGTAGATCCAAGCCACCCTGTAATTTTAGCAGATTCCAAAATTAATTGGATTTGTAACCGAGCGCATAAAGGAAGAGCACACAGAGGCTTAACTTCGGCAGGTAAGAAATCTAGAGGTTTGATGAGCAAAGGTAAAGGTGCTGAAAAAGTTAGACCAAGCAGAAGAAAGCATATGGTCAAACATAAACAAAGCAGAACACCTCACCCACCAAAGAAAACATAGGGATTGATAATATAGATTACAATCGAAAGAATCCGTATATGGCAAAGATAGTAGATTCTTTCACTATCTCAGAAGGTTCCGGAAAGGAAACTAACCACTATGTATTCTCGATTAAAGGAAGTGGAATCAGATATAAGTCTGGGGATGCTATGGGTCTATATCCAAAAAACAATGCACAATTAGTTAAGGACACCGTTAGAAAACTCAAAGCAAAGCTTAGTGATAAAGTTTCAATAGGAGATATGGAAGAAAGTACTCTTGAAAATGCACTTCTACACCGATTTGTGATTCATAGGGCAGGTAAAAAATTTCTTACAATGGTTCATGAAAGATTAGGTAAAGGTAAACCCAAAAGAGAATTGGAGGCAATACTAAGCGATACAGAAGAACTTGAAAAATATCTTTTTGTCCGTGATTATATTGACATTATGAACGAATATAAAGTGAGGATTTCCCCTCAAGAATTTATAGATACACTATCACCAATCACTCCTAGATTATATTCGATTAGTTCTTCACCAAAGGCCCATAAGGGTGAGATACACTTGACAGTAGCAATTGTAAAGTATAACAATTTAGACAGAGATAGATATGGATTAGCAACTGGAGACTTAGCAAAAGGCATTACTATAAACGAAACTGAAGTTCCAATATACATACAACCAACAAGAGATTTTGTCATCCCTAAGAATGGATCAAAAGACATAATTATGGTTGGACCGGGAACTGGAATTGCACCTTTCCGTGCGTTTCTGGAGGAACGAAAAGCAACAGGAGCTACTGGAAAGAACTGGCTATTCTTTGGTGAAGTACATGAAGAATCTACATTTTTTTATAAAAATGAATTGTTTGAATATATGAAAGAAGGGGTTTTGACCAAATTAACAACTGCTTTCTCACGTGACCAGAAAGACAAAATTTACGTACAAGACCGAATATTAAGTAATGGCAAAGAGATTTGGAAATGGTTACAGGGTGGTGCTTACTTTTTCATTTGCGGAGATAAGCAATATATGGCAAAAGATGTTCATAAAGCACTGATTAAAATAGCGGAAGATTATGGTAAAATGAAAAAGGAAGATGCTGAAAACTACATTAATCAAACATTAATGAAAAAAGAACACAGATATCTCAGAGACGTTTACTGAATTTCTTTACTCCTTATCTAAAAAAGCGTCTGTCAACATATTCTAGTGTGAGGCACAATCCAATCAGGAACGAAAGCCACGGAATATAATAATCACAAAAGATACTAGCAACTGATTTTCCGAACCTTTAAGGACAATGCAATTATGCACCCTAAAAGTCCAATATCTAAAAGAACCGGACCAAAAATCTTAACCACTTTTTCAGGAAGAAAATCAAGAAATAAATTCCATGGACAAACCAAAAGAAATATCGCCTAATTACCTACACTAATTCTTCTTCTTTCCTTCCTGACCAATAATTTCTCCGGTTTTCAAATCAATCGTCTCTCCCGTCTCTGGATTAAATCTGAAACCAGACTGCTGTGTTTTGACACCGGAACTTTGAACATTATCTGAATCTCCGTAATCATCGAAGTAATCTCCACTATCTCCTATTCTATTGTAGATAAACATACCAATACCTGCAATGGACAAACCAATCAAAGGAAGCCAAACCAAGGGCTCATTAATTAATGAGTCATCATCTTCAACAACAATTTTTTCTTCCTCCACAAACTCCTCTATAGTCACATTTACGTTTGCAGACGCCTCATTATCTGTTTCATCAAATTCATCAATTATATTATCAGGATCGATTCTAGCCTCAATTAAGTACTGCCCAGGCTCCACTGGCGTCCAAAAGAAAGTTCGCACTTCCTCACCATTTACACGACCTAGAGGCGCTGTCTGGTAAATTTCAAACAACTCACCGTCTATAAAAAGCGAAATTTCTGCACCAATACAATCAGATGAAGCACCTGACATATTCATCGTATCTTCTGGACATTCACAGCATATTTCTGGACCAAAATTTAAGGCGCTAACTGAAATTTCTAATGTTTGATTAAGAAATATAGTATTAGGTAAATTACGCATTTCTACAGACAATTGAAAATTCCTAGGTTTTACAGTTACATTAAGATTTATAATATTATCAGTTTCATTCATATCAACAAAATCATTTCCTGAAATTTCTCCAATTACTGTTAAATTGAAAGAACCCGCTGTATCTGTTGTCCTCCAAAAAAGAGTAACTAATCTTGTTTCATTATAACCTAAATCTTTTTCGTAGATATAGTATATCGGATTACCTTCAAAATCATAATTCTGGAATTCAGGAGTTGAGGAATTATCTACATATAAGGAAAATTGGAAATCAGGAATTTCAGCTCTATTATTAACAATTAATAACGAAATTTCCATATGATCACCCTTGAATACAGGGTCATTAGCAGTTATTTCAGTTATACTAAAATCATATTCTGGGGCTGCTACATTCACAAGTAATGAATTAACATTATTATCTTCATTAAGTTCATCAAATTGTGAAGAAGAGTCTCCTCTAACTGAAATACTGGGCTGCTGAACTTGCCATGTATGACTTACAGTTAAATTAAGAAATTCCCCCTGATTCACGGTTATTTCCCAACTATCTATTAATTCTCCATCAATTCGGAGATCAACGGGGAATTTGGAAACATAGGCTGCCCCCTCATTAAAAATAGTAACTTGAATATCTGAGGGTATACCGCGAATAGGCCTACCAATAACCTGCAAATCAAAAATATTTATATCTGGCTTAGATTCTAAAACTACTAGTCTAAAAGAGAAATTGTTATCATCTTCCACCCACTCTTCGATTTCATTAAGAGGATCTATCCTAATAATTATTGTATGATTTCCTAAAATATTGGTTCCTTTTTCTGAAGACCAACTAACTGTTGCAGATTCAGTCCCTGCAAATATTTCCTCTCCATTTCTTGTTGCATTATCTATGTTATCTATAAATGCATACCCAATCAAGCTCTCTGTTCCGTTCTCTGGTAAGTCATAGTATCCTACTCTTACGGAAGTTGCTGAAGTGACATAATCCTCATTAAGAATATATGTAGTCAAATTAACTTCATGATCACTGAATATATCATCGAGCCAATAATCAGCAGGATCTACTGATATATTCCTAAATTCATTAAGTGTTAGCTCAGGCGTGTGCTCTCTAACATTAATTTCTCGAGAAAATACATTGTCATCTTCATTAAATTCTTCTATGTCATTATCCGAATCAAGATAAATATTAATCTGGAATAAACCTACTTCATCAGGTTGCCATGTTATGTTAAATTGACCTGGCGCACCAGGATCTATTATAGTATATACCCTAGGATCATCAATAGTTTTTGTTTCCCCATTAATACTTTGCTCAAACTTAATTTTGAATTCAGTGCAGCTATCTCGGCCTGCATTCTCGAAAAGAACTAAGATATCAACAGAATCACCAATAGCTGGAATCTCTGGAGTAAATACAATAGGAAAAAGCTCTCCATCACTAGTACCTAAATCAGCCAACTCCTGCTCAAACACAGTATATTCGTGAACAATCCTATTATTATCTTCATTCGTTTCCTCTATATCATTTTCATAATCTATTGATATTGTCAAAACATGATCTCCGATTCCCCCACAACCATCAATCCCATCAGGATTACAGGTAAAATCAATAGTGGCCTTTTTTGTTTGGTCAATAACTGACTCGGTTGACTCATAAACAGGAACACACTCATCGCCTGTATCACACTCCGAAGTGCTATTCCAAACTATAATTTTAACTTCATTTGCTGGTTCATTGCCATTATTAACAACCTCAAAACTAATTTCTATAGGTTCACCATAGAGTGGATAATCAGGATTAAATGTAAAATTGATTGGCTCTAAATCCACATCCACAGCCTCAGCGTTTGAACTAAACAATACACTTAAGACAAAAAAAGCGAAAGCGAAATAAATTGCTGCCAGAACCCTGTTGACCATGTTAATGGTCAGTGCATAGCTAGATAAAAGTAATCCCTCATATTTTTGAAAGATATAGTATATATGCACCCCTTTTAGCGCAGTATGGACCCAGTAAGCGTTCTTGACTATAGATACGGGACTGAGGAGATGAGAAATGTCTTCAGAGCAAATTCATACCTAAATTTCCTTCTAAAAGTCGAGGCTACCTTGGCTGAAGCTCAGTCTGAAATAGGTATTATACCTAAAGAAGCAGCTAGTGAAATAAGAAAAGGATTAAATCTTGTTAAAAGAGAAAGAGTCGAAGAGATCGAGGCTGAAATTAACCATGATGTGATGGCTGTTGTAAAAGGTTTAGAAGAACAAGTAGGTGATGCAGGGAAGTGGATTCATTTCGGAGCTACAAGTTATGATATAGTTGACACTGCAAGAGCATTACAACACAAAAAAGCAATTACTTTGATAGAAATAGCTCTTAAAAGATTAATTATTTCTATGAGCAAACTTGCTGAAATGCATAAAGATACAGTAATGCTAGGTAGAACACATGGACAATGGGCTACACCAATAACATTTGGACTAAAAATGGCAGTATTCACATCTGAATTAGTAAGACACATGGAGAGGCTATCAGAGCTAAAGCCAAGAATTATGACTGGAAAATTCCTTGGAGCAGTTGGTTCTGGAGCTGCAATGCATCCGCATACACTAAAAGTCCAAAAGATGGTGTGTGAGAAATTAGAATTAAATGAACCTCTAGCTACAACTCAGATTCTTGGGCGTGATCGAATTGCAGAGGTTACTGCTTGGGGTGCTAATTTAGCTACAAGTATAGAAAAATTTACAATCGAAATCAGAAATCTTCAAAGAAGCGACATTGGAGAAGTAGCTGAGGCCTTTAACGTTGAAAAACAGGTTGGATCTTCAACTATGGCCCAAAAGAAAAATCCAATAACCTCTGAAAATGTGGGCGGATTAGCAAGAATTATACGTTCTGTTTTGTATTCTTCATATGAAAATAACCTTCAATGGCATGAAAGGGATTTAGCAAATTCTAGTAATGAAAGAATTATTCTTCCACAATTTTATATCTTACTAGAATATATAATTCTGAAAACAGAGAATGTTTTCTCTAATTTGTATGTCAACAAAGAAAGAATGAAAGATAATCTTAATGGTGCAGGTGGGCTGCCAATGGCTGAAGCATTTGTTATTGCACTCGGCAAAACTAATCTAGGCCGTCAAAGTGCTCACGAGTTGATAAGGAATATAACTATGAATGCTGAAAAGAAGGGAATAACATTTAGTGAAAACATAAAAGCCAATGCCGAAGTACAGAAATATTTGAGTAATGATGAAATCCACCATTGTTTAGAACCTGATAATTATGTGGGACACTCTCAAGAAATAATTGATAAAGTATTGGCTTCAATAAATGAATAATTACGTTTTAATAAACATCCCAAAAAGAAGTTTAAAGAAATTAGGAAGAAAAATAGTTCTTGACCAAATGCAAAATTTTGATAATTTATCTAAATACCAAATAATAGACAAATACTTGTATCTCACTTCAATTAAAAGAATACTTAAAAGAGAATACAATCTTAATGATGCAGAACTTTGTGATACTAATAAAGAATTAATATACCAAAAAATTAAAAATATCCTCCCAAAAGAAAACAAAAAAAAAACATTTGCAATTAATGTAGAAAGAAAAGGAGAACATAAATTTACCTCGACTGAATTGGCCAGAGAATTAGCGGGATCTGTGTTTGATATATACCCAGATATACGCGTAGATTTAGATAAACCCAACCTAATAGTACACATAAAAGTGCTTAGCAACAAATGCTTAATTTATACTGAACAAGGATGAAAATAAGCATAATTGGTCCAGGAGCCATTGGATTACTCCTTGCTTCTTCCTTAGAAAAACATAATGATGTTTCTGTACTAGTAAAAGAGGAACATTATGATATTTTAATTGAAAATGGATTATGGATTAAAAACAAGAACAAGAAAAAAAGAATTAAGGCAAATATTGTTACAAAAATTAAGGATGCAGAAATAGTAATAATTGCTGTGAAAGGCTATGACCTTGAATCAACCAGAAAGACTCTACAGGATTTTAAAGGGAAAATAATTATATGTCAAAATGGATTGAGAATGCTAGAATATAATTCCAAGAACAATAATGATTTATTTTCAATAGTGACGAGCGTGGGAGCGATATCATTAGATTTGGGAATCACAGAATACATGGGAACTGGGACAACTGTAATTGGCAATCTCAATATTGATGACAAAAGAACATTCAATATAGAGGAACTTTTTTCTAGAGATTATTTTGAAATATATCCTGTTAAAAATATTATTGATTACATATGGCTCAAAGCTACCATAAATAGTGCCGTAAATCCGATAGCTGCATTCCATAACTTGAAAAATGGAAAACTAAGTGACAGTAAATATTGGAAATCAGTAAAAGAACTTCTTACTGAGACTATGAACATTGCGGGAAAAAATAATATCAGATTTCCTCATAATCCGTTAGAAGAAACTAAAAAAATTATAAGCAATACACCCGATAACTTATGCAGTATGCTTCAAGACCTGAAAAAGGGCCAGAGAACTGAAATTGAAGATATAAATGGCATCATCGTTAAAATTGGACGTAAGAATAACCTAGATACTACTTTGAATCAGAAATATTTAGATAAAATAAATTCTATCAGTTGATTCCAATAGCTTTGTTGGTCTTTTTCACAGATTTAAGAGGATCTGATTCAATATTACACATGGCTCTAATTGCATCTACATTCTCAGGGACAACATCTGATTCCTGATGTATTGCTTGATAATAATACAATTTCTTGCCAAATGTGTGAACCCCATCTTTCCAAACTGCTATTTGATTTAGATCTCCACGAGTATAAAGAGAATCCCTAGCCCATTCCATTATCTCAGCAGTGCCTGCTAAATTACGGACTTTACTCCCATCATTATCTAAAAATCCCTCTATCAAATTAACTCGAGGCGTATTCTCCCATAATTCAATTACTCTAGAAACTTCAGGCTCAGATTCTAATTCAGCAATGATACAATGTACATGCATAATCGTTGTTGGAACTTTGACGGCCATAGTTTGTATGTTTAGGTTTGAAATAACGGTCTGAACATCAGGACCATGGTGACTTGGAACACTAAGGACTGGCTCAATGGAATTGATAGGGCCTCTATCACTATCCTTGGGATCTCCACTTCTACGGACCATAACTGCCTGTACATTATTCACCCCATATTCATTTAGTATTGGATAAAGTGTCCGTGACAAACCAGTTGTATTACATGAAACCACTCTAACATAATCCTTACCAATTGACTCCGAATAATTAGTTAATGAATTGAAACTAGTACCTATAGGTGCATGTTTCTCTCCACCTTGCCATATAGCCTTGGTACCTGCTTTTTTGTACATATCCATATTATTAACTCCTAATTTCCCAGGAGTACAATCGATTATGATGTCTGCAATTTCAACTAAGTCCTCGGTAACTCCACTCACTTCAATACCTTTAGACTGGAAAAAAGGTATTTTATTCTTAGTAGAAGCAAACACAGGATAGCTAGCATCAAGGGCTCCTCTCATTTCATAGGTGGGTTTTGTCTTTACAATGCCCACAATTTCCATGTCATCCTGAAGCGTAACTGCTTCAGCTACTCTCTTACCAATTGTACCATATCCATTGATACCTACTTTAATCATATTTTCTTATTCAACAACAGTATTTAACTACTTATCCTGCTCGTCAACCATCTTCCTAAGTTTTTCAATGGATAATGAAATTTTCCTTTCAGGTGGCTTATCTGTATTATCTGAAACAATTGCATCTCCCACACTAGGTGGCTCAGGTGACTCCGACGTCTCCTCAAAGACACTTTCAGGAAACTCATTATCATCATCAGGAATCTCAGATTCATCTTCATTATCAGTTTCATTTTCCGCTATATCTTTGGAAATTGTGTAACCTCCCGCCTGATCGGTCGCCTCCTCCAAATTTCCTTCCTCAATATCTTCTAACAATTTATCTTTCTTTATTTTGGATTCTTCTTCAGCTATAGACTCTAAATCGACTTCTTCTTGATCTTCCTCCATTTCCATTACATCATCAAGATCGATTTCTACCTCCTCATTATACAAAAATTCTGGCATTTCGGGAGCAACTGCGCCTGGAACTGCAATAGCTTCATAAAATTCAAAAGCAGTTCTTTCAACTTCCTCAACAAATTTATCTAAATCTTCATCCCCAATTCTAGAATGAATTGCAGCCATTCTATCTGATATGAAAGCAAAGTAATTTGGCGCAACTTCAAAAGCTTTCTCTGTCCAAGTAAAAGGTATCCATGCTATAACTTGTTTATTCCTGACATCAACAGAAACTTTCAACTGAGGACCTGGATAAATTATACCTCCGCAAGGAACATCATAATTATTCATATAAGCCAAAACTTTGTAGACATCTTCTTGCTTTGGTGACTCCTCTAAATCGTATTTTGTTTCGAAATAAAAATTAATCCCCCGATAATTCATGAAAATTTCAGGTTTACCAGACCCCTGTGCTGGATTTGCCTTTTCCTCAGATTCTCCGAAAAGTGAACCCATTATTGAATCACTCCATCCATGCCGAACTTGTCCTGGTGCATCATATTTGAGGACTATATCCTTGTTCTTAGATCTAAACTCTCTCAACGATTTTGCATGAGCGCTCAACTTCATTCCTGATGCCATTTCACAAAGAATCCAGAGCGCGTAAATGTCAGTCATTTTCTGAGTTTGAACTAATACTGTTTCTTCATAATATGATTGATAGTCCTCCAAAAACTCTCTCCATAATGGTGGTAATTCTCGGTATGATCTATTACGGCTCCAAGTCTTAGCCTCAATCAAGGCCTCTCTGTTTATCAATCGTTGACTTTTTCTAGTGTTTTTAGCCACTGGAATTAGTTCTGCAAGCTTCCCATCTCCAAGGACTTGTTTATGCATTTTACAAGCTAAATCCAATTTATCTAACTGGAGTTTTGCCGCGTCAGATAATTCTTCCACCTTTCTCCCATATATGGCAGCCCAAGCCTTCTTCTCTCTCTCCTTACGATCCATTTCATCCCTAAAGAATATAGCCTCAATGAAAACTTCCATATGGAACTTAACGAGTAAAATATTTGTTGGCGTACTCCATTTTCTCTTTCGAATATCTGTTACATGTGCAGTAGCATATTCCGTACCTTTCTGAGCCCTTGCCAAAGCCGTTTTTTGCCAACGAACTGCCCCTCTTATCTGGGACTTCATCGTCTTTCTTTCAACTTCTACTTTGTAAGTATAAGCACCTTTACGTATATCATTAGTTACTTTCAACAATTTGCCTGAGAACTCTAGTAATTGTTCAATATTCAGTAATATCTTTTCCTCTTCAATGGATGAAGTTGCCCCAGGATACATGCCCTCGGGAGGTTCCTCTGCCCCTGAATTTTTCACTAAATCAGGTATATGATTATCTCTTAAATCCTTAAATTTTTCATAATCAAGCATTTTAGGAGCTATTACTATTTCTAATTTATTGGAGACTGTGTTACCACTTTCATCAAACAAACATATTGTGTTTGTTCCAATATAATCTGGGACTTCAAATGCTTGTGAATGAGTAGTATTAGATCTAATCTTTGGAAGACTATCCATTCTAGCTGTGCCCAATCTTATGTGTACTTTTTCCAAAGGTCTGAAGGCATTTACATTCAATAGTATATTTTCTCCTTCCACTAAATGGTCTGAGTGATCTGCAGGTAGATTCAGGTCTATTGTGGCATCAGGTAAACTCATATCAACCGAAAACGCTCAATCCTGGAGAATCAACCATCTTTTCCAAAGTAACTGAAATTGCATGAGTTTGGCCAAGGACTTCTTGTGCCTTCAACATCAAACACTTCAACTCATTTCTTTCAAGCCCTTCTAACGCCGGCATAATATTGGATTTAATTACATCTGCTAATGCCCTATCAAGAGCATATTGGCCTCTAGAATTAAATACAGTTAACATAGAATCAATAATAACTGCGGGACCTATTTTTCTATAAGTTCTAACACCTCTTGCCACTTCATCATCCCTTGATTGAGGTAATTCCTGCTCCTCTAGGAAATTCATGAATTTGTTAAATGCCTTGAACATTGTTCCATCTTCATCATAGAAATCAAACATTTCTTTAGCATACCAATCAACTTCATCAGCGTCATCCGGCCTTTCCGGCGCGATGCCTAGTTTATTTAACTTATTAAATACAAAAGCAGGCATACGTTTGTATTCATCATCTCTATCAGGTAATCCTATTTCAACAAAAGCAAAACGTCTCATTAAGGCATGACCCACATTGAAAAGTGTATTCTTATCCTGAGTATTCATTGTTCCGATAATACGGAATTCAGGAGGCATCATGAATGGGGCGCCACCAGTCTCTTTTGCAGTAAGAAGTGCTTGCTTATCTCTATACTCAAATACTGTAAATAATTTACCAAACGCTTCGTCAATGTTTGCTCTATTAAACTCATCAATAACTAAATAATGAGGTTTTCCAATCTCTTGCATTGTTTTCTCACAATTTTTAGCTGCATCTGCTACATATCCATCTTTGAAAAAATATCCTCCTGAATCATCTGGAGAAATGCCACCAATAACTTCAAAATTAGACCATTCTGCGTTAGCTGTAACAATAGAATAATTAGGAATCATACTGCCATCTTTAGCTTCTTTTACACCACATACTTGACTTAAAAGTAAATTAGCCAAAGCAGTTTTACCTGTACCTGGATCACCATAAAGCATAATATTTCTTCCAGATTTTAAATGAGTGACTGTTTGATTTATAGTGTCTTCAGTAGTTGAATAAAATTTAGATAATTCCTCGTAATCTACAGTATAATCAACTTTCATAGCCTTCCTAATCTTTGGAGTTTGTGCCAACTCTTCTTTGAGCTCTTTCTCAATTTCACTCAGATTCAAATCAACACCATAATTTTCATCCTCTGTAGGTTTGATATCTATAGTTGCCTCAGGGAACTCTGAAAGCAATCTATCCATAGCATCCTCAAGCGAGACTTCCCCTGATTTTACAGGCTCTGGTTCTGATTCTCCTTTTTCTTCCATTTCCTCTTCAGGTATGAAATCTGAATCAAAGGGATCTGCAACAGGAGGTTTTGATAATTGCATTTCCACTATCCTATCCCTAAATTTCTCTGTACCATATTTTATTCCATACCAAACAGCCCCTGCCGCTACAGCTAGTGGCAAACCAAACATTATCCATTCAGTAGTTGATTCAGGAGAAGATACATCCGAACCTGAAAGTAATGCCGGAGCAATCATTGTAGCAAATAGAGTACCTATACCAGAAACAAATAAACCAAAGTATGCTAAACCTTCCATACTTTGCTCAGATTTTCGTTTACGATAAAACAAATACATTCCAATGAATGAAATAGAAACTGATAACACTGTGAGAATTATATCTCCTTGTTGAAAGGAAAAATTAGCACTATTCCTAACCAAATTCCAAACAATAACTACAAATTGTAAAGATAACCCCATCAGAATCATGAAGAAATATTTTGCTTCTTCCATATCTTTTAGTCTAACCGTCTGAAGAATATAGGCAGCTATTCCAATTAACAGGAATAGTATACCAGCCAATAATATCAACATCTCAATTGGCTGTAAATCAATGTATACAAATTGTTGATCACCACCGACAGAGGTACAAGCTTTAGCTAATGAATCATCAAAATTATCTAAAGACTTACTGCAGGATAACCAGGGCCCTCTTACCCAATTGTGATGTAAGGCTGCAAAAACTAAAGAACCTGCTCCGATAAATGAATAAATCGTAGACAAAGGTGCATCACTAATATCTTTACCAGTAACTGAATAAAGGAATACTATATACGATACTACAATAATTACAAGACCTGCGACTGCACCTAATGTAGACTCAGGAGCACCCAAAGGTTCTTCATTGAGACCCATGTAAAGATATACTATTGCAATTATAAACAACATCAAAAATAGTGGAGCCATAATGTTACTATCACTTATTCTACGCGCCTGAATTAGTACACAGAGACCCATCAAAACAGTAAGTCCTAAAATAGTTTGATACTCTTGCTCTTGTACATTAAAACTACTCGTATCCCAATTTGAATTAAGAACTAAAGGACAACCATTATCATTACCTTTAGTCAATGCTTCTGACCATCCTGGACAAGTTAATGGCTTATTATAGGAAGTATAATTACTCAAATCATCCTCAGTTACGGTGCCTTCATTAATTACTGTATCTGGATTAGGAACATCAGCTGTAGTGTAGTAAAGAACCAGGCCAAGTAAGGCTACGGCTAACAAAAATTGTAAAGCAGGTAAATAAAAACTAGATTTAGTCCGTCCTGTAGAATCAGGCGGCACTGAAGAAACTGAAGAAACCTTAGAAGAATCTTCTTCTTTAGCTACAGGAGTCTCTACTTGTGAAGGGCCTACATCTTTTGCACCTGAAAGATTTACTCCACAAATATTACAAAATGGTGCTGTATCTTCGACCTCTACTGCACAGACTGGGCACTTCTTCATGTGACTCAACTAACTGTGTAGATAAAAGACTTTTACTGGCAAAGATTCTTATTAGGGTTTCAAAATAGGAAAATAATGGTTGCTGAATTATTAACTCTCAGAGACTTGAGAGTTCAAACTTTGAAGGAGAGAAAAGAAGGTAGATTAACCAAAATGCCTGCTAGTTTTTATGAACAAGTGAAAAATTTAGAAAACCAAATTAAGAAAGTTATAGAAAATTCAAAAGATAATGTTAAACGATTAGAAAAGAGTAACTCAGACATGAGAAAATTGATGGATCTCAAATTGGATTTGCACAAACTTCGGGAAAGAAAATTGACAGATTTGGCAAGAGAAAAGGTTAATGGACAAAATCCAAATAGAGATAATGTGCACCCTAATGAAAGTGAATATTTAGAATCAATCTGTTCCGTAATTGAAAAACACCGTGAGAATACTCTCCTAAATACTGATTTTGAATTCATTCCCGATAAAATTGTGAAAAAACCTGAAATGAAAGTAGAAAATGAACTTGAGATGAAAGTGGAAAAGGAGCCTGAGAGAAAAGTAGAGAAGAAACCTGATAATCCAGAATATCTTAGTGTTAAAGTACTAGAGGATTTACCTACATTCACAGGCATGGATGCTAAGAATTATACTTTGAAAAATGGCGATATTGAATCAATCCCAATATACAATGCAAGAATGCTCAGTGATGCTGGAAAAGTTAAATTGGTAAAAGAGGTGAAGGTCTGACTTACAAAAGAATTGACAATGAGATAATTGTAACAGATAAGAAAATAGCCGCTCAAATATACAATAAGGGTAACACAGGAACGCCACAAAGCGGAGGTGACCTGCTATTAACAAGCTATGAAGCACTATATTCTAATGACAGAAAAGATATACTATTATCCAAAGAAGAAATTGAAGACTTTAAAAAAAATAACTTGAAATATCACACATACCGAGATCTGAAGGAAAGAGGACTTGTAGTAAAATCGGATGAAAAAGGATTGAGACTTTATGATAGAAACATATCCACAAAAGCCGCAGCCTCTGCAATAGTATATAGTTACAATTTTCAAGAAAAAATAGATTTCAGTAAAGTAATAAATGAATTAGAAGATGGACTAGACAGAAGAGCTCAAATTGGAATTGTTGACAATGAAGGTGATGTTGTTTACTACATAGCTAATTTGATTAATTGGGAAGATACAAAGTTAAAAGAGGGAATAAAGAATTCAAACAATGACCCAAAAATGAAAGAATTAATTGATAAAGGATATCAAATCAATTCAGGATTAAAATTTGGAACTCATTATAGAGTATACAACTATGAATCAGAACATGCGCCATGGCTAATACACATCACAGAGGAGAACCATAATTGGTTGGATGTTGCTCGAATGATTCGTGTAGGTCA